>Ga0194116_10006881_pt1 | contig 11943 bp, 10 predicted proteins | sample TA2MahsurfametaG_4_FD_148617 | JGI IMG/M metagenome (GOLD analysis project Ga0194116, IMG submission 148617) | Freshwater microbial communities from Lake Tanganyika, Tanzania - TA2015008 Mahale S9 surface | ecosystem: Environmental > Aquatic > Freshwater > Lake | place: Tanzania: Lake... | reverse complement strand
CCCCAAAACCCCAAAACCCCATTAATATAGAAATTGAATTAATTTTATCAGAATTAATCTGTGATGATCTGAGCGAACCATTCGTTGATCTCCTCTGAGCTCTGACCGTCCAACGGTAAACCTACCTGCGCTCTGCCTGCATAATCCTCCTACTCATTCAGGTTAATCAACAGTCCATTACTCATGTTCTAGTACTTGATGATGTGTTTCTGCTCGATGTGCCACACGATGGCCTTCTGTGAAGCTTCGATCAAGAAAAGATTTTCTTCAGAAAGTAGCAAAAAGTGAGGTGCCCTATTGTCACTTGATGTCTTGATCAGCTTCATGTCGATGTAGTGATCGTTTGCAAACTCGCCCCGTTTTATTTAACACAGAACGTTGCTTACGATGAAAGCGTCAAGCTCTGAAAAAGCTTTTATTCTGCGCTGTATACCGTAGAAAGTCCTTGGCATGCGTACTCTGCCTTTTTACTTTTAGTCAAAAATTCTGAAAGTATTCTTGATTCCCTCTGATGTCTTAGCTAGTAAATCGAGTGCTCCGGATGATGGTTTCAGAAAAACTCCCATAATTCCCTAATAAATTCCAAAGCCCAGTCCTTTAGCGCCGCTTCTATAAGCCTCAACCACAGGTCTCTTGATTAAGCCTGATATACCAGCCGCAATAGACAATAGAGCTGAGCGGGCACCATAACCTAGACCTTCAACAAAATTCTTGGGTCGCTCCGTAATTACTTCCTCCTCGTGCTGAACTGCATAATCTTTGTCCATACAGACTGCCAACATCAATTCAGACCAGGACTCACCTATGTTTTGCGATATTCCTAACATTCCGATCGAGAAATTTTTAAGCACAGACCAAGAACCAGTAAAGACCCCACCAACGCCAGCGTACCAACTCCTCTAATAGCCTCGCCTTGGATGATCAACAAAGTCGACAAGGCCCGTGTAGATGTGTCTTGCAGTTTACGGTATCGATCCAATAAACTTCATACTGAGCATCCCTATTAGAATCTTCGACATAGCATACTTATAGTAGAAGTCGTAAATGTTTTGGCTAAAGTCGATCTCTGCAACGAACCTATTCTCTTTTTAATACGGCAAAAACGACAAAATTAGCTCGTCTATCGACGCCAACTACATACCAGCTTACTAGAAATAACTCAAAGCGCCCTAATTTTCCTTTCTACTGTTAGTACGGAAGATTACTGTCAAATCCAGCACGATGGCCCCAATCTTAAACTATCTGATCTCAAGTTTAGCTGACTCCTCCAGCTCGCGATCTTGCATCATCCAGTGTCGGAATTGTGTTGGCACCTCATCGAGCTTCTAATTGAACTTGACTTCGTTTACTAAAACCAAACCTGTGGGTGGATTCTTCACAACTTTTCTCTTTTCTTACAGACTTTTGATTGCGTAGGTATGTCTTTAGTCTGAGGTGCGAACTGTAGCCATGTCATCATCAGACACAAACAAATTGAAGTAGCCGGCCTTGGTATAGAAACCATCCTTCATGAACAGCGGGTGCACGTACTAACTACTCGACTGCGCGATTGCCTACGCTGACGCAATCGTATCGAAGAGCGAGACAAGGAACAAGTCATCGACTCGTAGAGAGTACTCAGCCATCTACAGGTGGAAATCCTCAATCGTATTGATGTTGGTCTCCTTGTTGAACTGGCGTCTGAAGTTGAAGTAGAGGAAAGGGGCAGAATCTTGAGCTGTATTCTTCTTTTGGAGTATCGTGGGGAAAAGTGGATTTAATGACGACTGATTGTCGACTTAGAACTTGATTATATTCAACTTAGTCTCTTATGAGTTAGTGACCAAGTTATGGCTATTCTAAAGACTCATATCACTGACTGTAATCAAGGCTATCTCATTCCGCTCACGTCTCACCTGCTACTGCTGGGAGTTGTTCTGTATGATCTACTGTGTGTAGCCTATGATCGAGATGCTTAACAAGGACAGCTACACTCTGATTAGGGATCTTTGCAGAGTCGTCGGTGGTTGGCTAGACTATGATTGAGGCATAGTTCTAACTTTTTTAATTTATTCACCTAGCAAGCTGAATGTGATGGTTTTGCTTATGCCGTCATTCGTCACCTGCATCTGAATTTAGCGCTCTTTATTTGACAGATCCATATACGAGTAAGTTTCCGTCATTTCGCCATCAAAGGATTTGTTAGGCTTAAGCACCTCAAAACATTAGGAGTCTTTAAACTTCCAACCACGTTGTGACTTATCAATAATCAAAGTGAAAGAAACAGTCTGCGTGCGTGATTGTGGGTCCAGATGCGCGTAGGAGGTCGACTGCATCTCTGACAGCTTCCATAGCGTCGGCGTCGTGAAGCCATCCTACCAGAACTGCAGACGTAGGTTCGGACAGTTGTTCCTGATCTGGAATATGGGTTGCTGAGTTTCTATCTCCTCCCTTATGATGATGAATGTGGTTGCGCCAACGACTTTGCGCCCGATTTTCAGTATTTTCTTCCTTTGACCATTGAATTCGCAGATTACGATTGGGAATGCAATCTAATCCTGAATCTGCAAGCTTATAGGTTTGGACCACATCCATTCACGCACTCGATCGACCTCTGTTAACTGTTTTCGTTGGCCGTCTTCTTGCGAGGCAGCTTGAAAGACTCTGTAAGCAGATGCTGATAGCTTGCGCATGATAAGTTTGAGGTTGGGGTGGTCACCGACTGGCCAGTACCACTCCCGTTTTTCGTTTACACGCAAAATGCGTTCTCCCTCCGAAAGCGCATCTATATTATCCGCTTGTGCTACCTCGAGAGGTTAGGAGGTGAAGTTGCAAATGACGTAGGTGGGTGAAATCTGTACGACCTTTGTGTAGATGTTTTCCTCGTTATTAGCCAACTGCATCGTAGGCGTGCAAACAAATTCAAAACGGATAGGCCTTAACGGCTCTGGTGGCTAAGTATTGACGCTTACAGCAGTGCTTTCACCGACCTTTGTTAAATTGAGTTGCTGGCTGAAGCTGTATGTATTAACATTCGCAGCGACTTGATTTTTGATCCCGATAGCTATGTCACAATCTTTGTTGCACATGACAAACTTCCTCTGCCTCATCTCATCCTGATTGGTTAGTACACGCGGCTCCCTAAAATTAGACTTGTAGAAGATCTGCATCAGCGGCAACACTTAAAAGGTTTCAATAAAGATCACCACATGTGCAAAGAAAATCAACTAAAACCCAGCATCAGTGTACTTCTTGCGAAATCCGATTCTCAAAGTGCTTCCATTTCTATCCACGACTTCGAAATCTTCCTCAGCGGCAGTGTGCTAGCCTAGTTTTAGCTCAACATCGACAAGCTGGTACTAGTCAATTCCGATCTGCACATCAATCGTCTGGGTTAGCTTGTTTGGAGCAAAGAAGTGCAATTGCTTTTCTTACGACTCGTCCAATTAGTATGTCTCAAATTGCTGGGAGCCGTTGTTCTTACGTTTGATGTTTAGTGCGCATGGCAGGCAGTTCTTAATGGTCAACGGCGGCAGTAGTGTCAAGTCTACAGTGCCGTTTATTTGGCCGGACTGACGCTTGATGCAAGTTGTGAGAAATGGCGAGTCGATTGTAGACAAAAAGTGACCTGTACCCTCGTTTGTTGGTAGTTTAAGCAAGGTTGAGATTTAGACTTTTTCAGACCAGCCTCTCTCATCCATTCCATCGTATTGGTCAGAATCCCTATCTAGAAGCTTAATCTGGAGGTAATGTCCGAGCAACATGGAGTCGTCGATGCCTAATGACTCGCCGGATTTGAGCTCATGTTAGAAATTTAGCTTACTCTCGGAGGCTGATTCTATTATACGTAGCTAATACTTGTAAGAGGTCTTATTGAGAAAACAGTACGGCTGCCTCACTATGAGGAATTTACGCATACCTTTCAGTAGAGTGCCGTAAAAGACTTTGTTTCTGATGGTATTGCTAGGCAACACATCAGCATAGTCAATAACGAGCTCAAAGTCCGTCTTTTACAGCAGTGGCACCTCATTATCATGCGGATTATTGTTGGCTTTTGGCTTAGGTTTACTCTTCTGATGCTGTTTGTTTAATGAGGCACTAATTTCATGCACCCATGGGTTTTAGCCTGTATTCCTGTTTAGGTCAACGTAGGGCACATAATCCAACTCGGACAGCTGAATACCGACCATCTCGTTAGTCTTTATCTTCTCATTCTTGCGCTTATTAACCTGATCTTCCTCATTTACAGCAGCACTTTAAGAGACATCGAATGAATCAACTTGCATTTCTATTTTCTCAGAGGATTCATCAATATGTTTGACGGTCTGATTGCCCATGAGTCTCTCGTAGGTCACTGCGTAATCGAGCTGCGTACCTGGATCCAAGATGTAGATCGGCTACTTCTCAGGTCTGCCATCGAAGCCGCGTTACATATGCTATTTAACCTCCTAGAAAAATTCAGGTTCTTTAATGCCGCCTCTCACTATTTTTATGAGTCTTGAAGTGTGATTCGCAATAGAAAATGGTGTGACGGTCTAGTAATTATTAGTGACAATTTTTGAGTCTTAATCTTCAGAGAAGGGCAGCTCTTCACTAAGATGGCTCGCTTGAAATTACTGGAGTTTGTTGGCAGAGAAGGGTCTTTGCTGCACGATTGACTCCCGCAACTAATTGATCATACGATTATTTGGATTGAATTGGTCATCATCGGAGTCACCGGGCTCCGACTGATTGATCTGACTCTTGGTCAACTTTTTCTTATCAGCCTTTTAAAAAAACTGAGGAGTTTTCATCCACGACTCGTAGGTGTAAAAGATATTCTGTAAACACTCTTGCGTTGAGTTAAGGTTGATTGGCTGCAGCATGTTAACGATCACATTCTACACGATCTGCGTGGTCTACTATTGCACTTCCATCTTCGTTGGCTCTAGAAGAGGTTCCCATTCACCAAGCTCTATATTGTAATAGTTGCAGAGGATGTCACTCATCACCAAATTCACGTTAGTCTGCTGTTGGGTCCACGATTAAGACATCATGACGCGGCCAAACTCCAGTTACAGCACCGGAGTAAAGCCACAGTTATAATCGTTGATCGCAAGGATTGAGATTGTTTCGCACTGTATCTCCTTAATGTCCTCTAGAACATTTTGCATCGTTGACTTGATTTCAGGCTCTTCGATTGGCTGCTATGGTTACGCTTGTATAAGTGCTGCTTCTTCAGGTGGGCTGTCTTCGCTTGAAGATGGCTGCTCTATGAACTCTCTCTCTTCGCCGGTCGTCTCTCTGATCACCTCGCCGACTGCAGACATGTAATTGCTCTTGATTGGCATTTCAGGATTGTCGAGCTTCCTCGCTTCAGATGCCGTTTTCTTCTCATGGAATGAGTAAAAGACGTCGACAGCTGTCTCAACTTGATCTCTGTAGCTTTCGAAAGAGCCACGTGCTGAATGGAATTCATCCTCGTCGTCCTCTGATTGCTACGATGAATTTTTTGGAGATTTTTACTAAAGCGATTTCCTTGATGATTACTTAAAACTTATGGAGCCTTGTGATCTAGTTTATAGAAGCTTTTGAGAAGGGCTAGTTTGTGCGGTATTAGGCTTGCTATTAACTGAGCCTTTCATTCTCTAGAAAGCCTCAGCTATCGACTTTCTCCGTTCAGACCTTATCAGTGTATAGTAGCTTGTGTTTCCCTCGGTGATATCGATCGGTATATCATTTTGCTCCTACTTGGTATTATCATCATCATCGTCATCTTCATCACTCATCTCTTCGATTTAGTGCTCGACCGTCGTGTGTTGCACTTTACTAGCCATGCTGAAGTTAAGAAATTAGGCGCCGTCCTGCTGTAAGATGTCTTAGGTGACGAATTGAAGGAAAGTTTATCGCTCGTTGTAGCTTTGACCAGTGTAGCCTTGCACTAACTTTTTAAATTGTGTCGTTGTTTGGGATAATCGTTCCATTACTGTTGCGACGGAGTCAGAATTTGATTCCTGAAATTTAACGAGTAATTACTCGAAGAATTGGCTTTAGCGGTCTTAAGCCTCTGAGCCTAAGAGTTTGCTAGCTTTTGATGAATGGTTACCACCGACAAGCTCATCCGTTTACATTTTCTAGATAAATTCCTAGTCTATCGAACGCTCAATCTCCTATAATCTGTACACAGTCTCTTTTGCCATCTGCTCAGACGCGTAAGCTGTAACCTGTAGGATCAAGTGCAGATCAAGCATCGACAGTCTAAGCTACAACTAGCCAATCTTGATATCTTACTGTGAGATGACGCCCCACTTACCTACTTCTGTTCTTTACTTGTCATCGACGCACTCCGAAAGCATTAGCTATTGCTTGTAGGCCATATATAAAGGCGAGAAGAGCTGCCGTTTATTTATCTCAGTGAAATCGATACTGCCAGATTCCAAATGACTTAGCGAACAAATAAACGGAGTAAGTTATTTAACTTAGAATTCCATAGCGTAGACACGGTCTTATCCTTGACCTAGCAATTTTTTAATCTTGTTTATGTTCTCCTGCTTTGTTGTGAATTCTATCTCACCCTACATTGCTATTGATTTATAACCAGGCTGGTTTAGGACACAAATCAGAGATTTGTTTATCTTCAGGTACATGTCCATCTTGCTCGTATTGTCGGGATCGTTTCCCTAGAACCCTATAGGCTTGTCAATGTCATCCTGTCTATAGCTGGGAAAAGCATTCACGAAGAAACCCTACAGCAGCATAAACAAAGGCAACTTCATGAAGATTTTTAGACCTTGAATCTCAATTTGTATGGTGCGGTCACCTGACGGCTTCATATCGACGATAATCTTGAGTTGGTCGTCTTCTGTGAGCTCTGACTCTGTTAGTTTCTCCAGTAGCAAGTTCGGATCTATCAACATAGGACTGGCCCACGGACAAACGATAGCCTACTTCTTAGTGGTTTTCTTATTAGACTATTGGTCGAGGATCATAAATTTTGAACAGCGGATAGCTTGGTAAGATGCCCCATCCATGTACCTGGTCATGCTGTGCGTAAAAGTCCTCATCAGCAACTCAGAAATGAATGACCCATCTGTATGCTTCAGAGTGAGACTAAGCAAGGGAATCCTTATGTTGACGACCTGTGAAATTACTTTCTTTAGCTGCTTGTAGTAGTCTTGCATGTGTATCCACTTGACGCAGTAGAACTCGGCTTACAAGCGGTCGGACCACGTGAAATTCAAATCTGAACATCTGAGCATATACGTGTACACAGCTTGAGGCAACACAAGCATCACTGGGTCAAAATCTATTTTTACATTCGTAGATTTGTCCATGTCTCTAACGTCTATCTTTTCCAAAAGTTCAGAATACTGTAGTGCATCAAAGTTAATTTTTATTCCAAAGGTCTTCTTAAGCAGTGAAAGTTTATCCTTTCTATGCTTGGAAATCCCATACCAAAAGTTAATAGTCTACAGCTCTATTCTATACCGCTACATCGAGAGTTTTATATCAGATTTCTCCTTTATCCTATTGCTGACGAGTAGCCTTTCAGAGGATACTTTAATCATAGGTGATGAGATCAGGATGTAGTTTTAACTAAATGGTCTATCCCTTGCGTAAATTTCAGCCTTAGCAATCTGGATGTCCATGAAGTCAACGAGCTTCGGCTGCTTGAAATCTGTATTTTAATCTAGTTTATCCAGGGGAATCCCTTTTCGGTTCTATCGATCCAAAAACTCTTGCTTGGGGTCCTAGTATGGATCTGTCATCACTAAACTATCGATAAATCTTTACTGGAAGTACTCAACGAATCTCATCGTCACTTCTTAAACATAGTTTATCCTGAACGGTGAAATGCGCATAACGAGCTTATTGTTGTAATTTTTATTTTTTAGCGCGCACTTATCCTACTAATACGACTGCATAAAAAACTCAAAGTCATCTGAGCGAATCATCTCCTAAATTTTTGTCAGCTAAGGCTGTGCATTGCCACAGACTATTTCGTAGTAAGTTTTGGGACTCTACGTGTACGGATGGTTTGTCAAGTCACAAAGTCTCACCGCTTTCATTTTGCACTTGAAATGGCTATGGTCATACCATTGAGCCATTTCTACATCCATGGACTCTGTTTCCAGACTGAAGAGTGGCATCGTGTACTTATGATGCAGCATAGTGCAGTTAAAATTGCGGATTGAGCATCGCATCGAAGATGACTGCACAGTTTTCTCCAAGCAGGTCCCATCAAAGAATTTTTGCACAGGTTGGATTTTCTCAAAAGACATCTATTGCTCTGGAGATAGGTCAAAAGTCTGTCTCGCTACCAGTAACTATGAATTATCTGTCACTCGCTCAGGGAGCAGCAACTAAGAATCATGATCTGATGAGCTGCTATTCTGTTCGATGTAGTCGCGATTAGGTCCCGAGTCATCATTGAGTCTGTGCGGAGTGGCTTAGAGCTTAGTGGAGCGCAGTAGCTTGATAACCTAATTGATGCTGCCAGGCATAAACTTAAAGTTGACGTTGATGAGCGTAACTGCAACATCATAAAGCACACCTTTGAAATTAGGGCTTTACTCTTTAAATTTGCTCAAAACTAGTTAGAGGCTTGACTAGCCGTCTTGTGTCTGCGAAATTAAAGTCTAGTGACACAACGGCATCATCATATCAACTAAACAAATCTGCTAGAATTTTATTTCTTGAAAGCTGTCAAATTCTCTAGTAGTTTGCGTCATCTACATGCCCTAGAACTCAATGCATACCCATGGCTCAAATGCAGCTGGCAGCAGCACTGTCTTTGTCCCAGGCATCAAAATCAGCCTCATCAGCTGAATTTTGAGTGATGGCACCGTAAAATTCATCTTGGCTGAAGGTTGCTCTGGATTTTTGATCGACCGCTTGATGATGTTTTTCTTTCTTTCAACTTACACCTGGTTATAGTCATTCATTTCCTAAGCGTGAATCTGGAATATCTGCTACTTTAAAGCTGTCTCCCAAGCTTGTGACTTGACCTCCCTTGAAATGAAGGACCACTTATACTCTCGGTCCCTGGTTTCGATCGTTATTTACGGCTCATTCAAAGTGATAAACGCGTCCTTAATGTCAAGATACTCGAGGTAGGTCAGCGCCTGCTTACTCTCAAAGTAGTAGAGGTAACGGCCGGATAGAACCGCGTGAACATCCTACCACACCATCGTGTCCTGGATTAGTCTCTTGACCTGAGACTCAAATACCTTATTCAGTTGAATCTCTTCCTTGACCTTCGCGTTGTAGCTATCGGATTCATCAGTGAATTACTTGGCTTTCTCTTTGGATATTTTAAAGATGTGCGAAAAGTTTACTAACTGATTGTAGAGGTCGTGATGCAGATTGATCTTTATTGGTGTTGTGGCCACTTCTAAATCGAGCTAAGGCGCATTTGTCATTCTATCTTTTTGCTTTTTAAGGAGCCTGACGCTCATATTTATTTAAAAATCCTCGAGGACAGTGAAGTCACGCATAGTCTGCGACAGTTTAGTTTGATTGAAATTTGCCTGTTGCTCAAGACTAAACTCATGGAATCGTTAAGGCATCTATGCAACGTTTTAGCCTTGGTAAACGAGGCCACTTTAGGACTTAACCAACGATTTTTAATAAATCCTGTATGATTGATAGTAGTGAAGTCCCATCGACGAAAAAGCAACCTTATAACCATCGTATACATCTGATGTAGTAGGCTTTTAGACAAATTTAGTCACTATTTTCAACATAGCCAATTAATTCTTATCTTTCTCAGACAGAATCAGCATGTTTCCCAACTTGATAACCCACACTGGCGCACTGTTACCCTCGAAAGTCTAATTGAGCGGAATAATAAGCACAGGCGACTCGATTGAGATGCAGTAGCGATTTTTTTTCTTGTACAACATCTCATGGAGACGATTCTAAGTTGACTCTCTGAGATCTTCAAAAGTCCCCATGGCCGCAGTTTGAATCTCCTGATCAATCTTTATGTTTGAAATGGCCCTTGCCCTGATTATCAAGTCCTCATAGTGCTTGTATATGACCGAGCTCACTTGCAGGTTGATATCGTACTCAATACTGTCCTTAAGCAAATTGGTGTCGCCTTTTCTCACCTCCATAGTCAGCTGCGGTCTCTCGCTCTAGCCTTCGACGCTCTGTTTGTTCTGTGATATTGCTTGGGTATATTCGGTGTATTTACCAGTTAAGCGGTCGATTGTAACTAGTTCAACACCGGTATCCTGAAAATTTATCTCGCAATGGAATTAGTTCATTTTTAAATTAGGGGCTTTGAGCTCAATCGTTGCACCCTTATTATGCATCTAGATTCCTTCGAGCTTACTCTAGTTGATAAGCTTAGCAAGTAGGAGTGTTTATTCTTTAACTTCGAAGTGCACATATAATGAGGTGGTCTCCCTGGCGTTGGGCTCGATCTCCTCGCAGTCAAAAAATTCATCAAAGTTGTCCTCATCCTCCTCCTATTGTTAGCCTGAGCCCATCATCCAACCAAGCCAACTCTGCTTCTTACTCTGCGCCTACTGCTCCAACTACTTCTGCCTCAGTAATGGCTGCACGATTTCTTTGATCCACGATTAGACCTGTTGGGCAGGGACCGACGCTAAAGTCTACCAAAAGAAAGCTGAAGCTTATGGATTCCAAAACTTATTTAGCAACTGCTCGCGTTACAACCCCTCACCTGCCTTGTAGTATTGGAGCAACATCGGTTTAAACAATTTTTCGATCTCTTTTAGTTTGCTGGGCTAGATGGCAAAAGCAGTCAGTGCACCCTTCTTAGTCCTTATGCTCCTACAGATGCACTCTATTGCGAACTTCCACCGTTGTTTAGCATTCATGAAAGGCTGCCTTAAGAACTTGTATTGTCTCTGCTTCTCCTGCTCTCCGGCCTTTTACTGATACCTCGAGGCAAGTTTTGAGAAAACAAGAATCGCGTTTAACTGATTGTACAAGAACTGAAGACTGAACTGGTCTAAAGTTATATCAACGGTCAGTTTTTCAGGTTTCTCTACTCTTCTCTGCACGATGACCCTTAGAGAGAGCGGTCTCAATATGTAGATCAAATTTGGGTCATCAACTACCCTGTCAGCATCCTCCCCACCCTTCTTCTGCTAATCAGTAAGCTCTATGTATCTTTGAACGCAAATACGCATTTGGTCACTCACTTCCAATCGCTTCTGGAGGGCTTTGTTTGGCAGTCTGTGGATCATAGCGGTGTCGTGAGGGTTGAGGTAGACGGCGAGCCCTTCCAGAGCGACCTGCTTTATGATGTCTTGTTTGGACTGAGTGCGATCATGAAAGATCTCCTTTCCGTCCTTGTCCGTGGTCCTTATCTCAAACTTCCTTATCAGAATGCCGAACGAACTTTGCTTGCTCTCACGTTCGTGGAGTCTGTCCGCGAAGACCATGTGTTCAACCCTGATGTGCACCTCCTTAATGTTTATCTTGATATTGTCCATCACCTTCAGCTTAAAACTGTCAAGATACGAGTTCTGAGATTCACTTTGTTCTTGGGTCATCGCTACTTGGATCATCTACAAAAGCAACTTTTCCAAGTGCACCGGTGAAAATATGTCTTGAAATTCCCAGCTTTCACTCATCTTGGGTGTGACTAGTAGGTCGATACCTTCAAATGTTATAGAGACTGGTGACGAAGATATCGTTCGCCACGGCACTCTTAACTATAAACACAACACAAGGGATAAACAAGTTGGTTTGAATATACGTCTAGTCTGCGAATGAGTCCGTGTTTGATCTGAATGGGTAGTTTCAGATTAGTGAGCGCTTCTTCTTTGAAACTGACATTTTCCATCTCGAGAATAGCATCCGACAGCGAGAACTTTATGTTTGTCTTGTCCAGGCCATCTAAATAAGCGCCGAGCTTGTCACTCAGCAGCGACGTTATGTATCTCTTTGCCATTTAATATATTATAAATTATCGCACATACTCCATGGGGTTTTGGGGTTTTGGGG
>Ga0194116_10006880_pt1 | contig 11944 bp, 11 predicted proteins | sample TA2MahsurfametaG_4_FD_148617 | JGI IMG/M metagenome (GOLD analysis project Ga0194116, IMG submission 148617) | Freshwater microbial communities from Lake Tanganyika, Tanzania - TA2015008 Mahale S9 surface | ecosystem: Environmental > Aquatic > Freshwater > Lake | place: Tanzania: Lake... | reverse complement strand
TTGGTGTTGGGGGTTGGGGATTGGGGATTGCGCCCAATCCCCAATCCCCAATCCCCAATCCCCAATCCCCAATCCCCAATCCCCAAATTTACAGAATTTAATTGAATTATTTGTTTGAAGAATATTTCTCAATTCCTGATAAATTTCTTTTAAGGCCACGCTATTATTTATTCATACTGTTTTTCAAATTTGTTTGAGAATAAAATTAAAGAGTAAAGTATAATTATGTGTTATTCCCCAATCCCCAAAAATAAAATAAAAAAAAATAAAAAAAAATAAAAAAAAATAAAAAAAATTATTTATATATTTATTAATACAAGATTTATTTTTATAAATATTAATCCTAAGATAAGACTGTAAAAATTCTACAGCAGCCTTATTAAACTAAATAAATTAAAATAATAATATAAATTCCAAAAATCATTTGTAAATTATTAAGAATCATTAATTAAATCAATCACAATATTTTCTTCAAAATTATCAATTCCAGAAAAATTGAATTTATAATAATCATCATCCTCTTTGAAATTTTCTTTTTCTTTTTTATTTCTATATCTTTTTTTTGAATATAAATTATGGTAACAAGTCTTACAAAATCCGTTAGCATAATGATATTTTTCTATGTGAGTACACTTCCATGCTCTTTTTACTCTTCCCTGAGTATGATAGCAATTATAGCACATATTCTTATTGAATTTTAAATATTTTCAATATTTAAAAAAATAAAAAGATATTAGTATATATATTTACTTTAGCATAATGTTTTCTATCAAAATGTTCACAAAGAGTATTCGTTTTCATATTCAAAGAACTTCTTCTTTTTCTCACAAATTCTTTTTCTAAAAATTTGTAATCATTCAAGTTATTATAATTTATACATTGTAATAAGAAAATATGCGAAAAAGTTTACTCTTAAAAATTAAAAATTGAAATTTTTAAAACGAATCTCTTTTTCATTTTAATATTTTAAATAAAAAAATCCTTAAATTTTTCCGAATTTCAACTTGATAAAAGGAAAATAGGAATATTTTACTCTTGTTTTAGATTTAAATTACTTTATATTTTATGGGAACAATCATAAATGCATTTTTTTAAATAAACAAATTCAAAATTATAAAAATTATCTTAAAAATTTTAATAACCTATTATTATATTAATGATAGTTTATGAGTTATTTTCTTACTTTTATTAGTATTAATAGATTCAATAGAAATCTTTTCTTTTTTTTTCATTGAAATTTTTTTTACGTTTCTCAACCTCTTATTCTTGAGTAATTTTACATCATATTCTTTTAAGGATTCTTCATTTTTCTTCTCCGATGACAATTTTCCTTTTTTTTTTAATTTCAATAAAGAAGAAGAAATAGAACTTTCCTGATTGATTTTCGAATTATTTGATTTTATATTTTTAGTAATTTTGCCATCAACTAGAATTTTGGCATTATTATGGGTATCTAAAAAAGTATTAATTGAACTTAATAAACTAGGAAAACAAAAATTGTTATTTGAATTATAAAAATCTTCTTTATTGATATTTTGAAAATTTTGATTAATTTTGGTTTTTTTGTTTTTTTGATTAACTTCATTTGAATGAGATTTGGGATTAAATTGATTTATTTCTTCTTTTTCACAATTTTTCGTATAGTTATAAACGTTTTTACTAATTAAATTTGAGGAATTTGAATCGTTAGAAAGTCTTTTTATGTTTGTTTTAAGAATTTTATAAGAACCAAAAATTGAATTAACTGTGGTGTCCGAAAGCTTTTTGGATTTAAGTACTTTTAAGGATTTGTTATTCTTACTAAGAATTGATTCAGATGAGTTTTTGATTGTTTTTTTAGCAAGTGTTTCTTTAATTTCGTTAGTTAAATTCATTCTTTGAGCATTTTTGTTAAATATAAAATTCTCTTTCTCATTATCATTCTTAAGGCTTAGTTTAAAATCTCCTTGATTGTTACTCATACAAAAATTACTATTAAAATAATTTTTTATTTGGCTTTCATCTCCCTCCAACTTTTTATTGAAGCTATTATTAAATTTCCCAAAAGGATAAGGAATAGGGCTGTTTCTATTTACCGAGTTTCCAGAAATTTTTATAGAAGAGTAGTTTGTGAATAAATTTAGAAACTCATGTAGCTCACTTAAAAAATTTAAAGTTAAATTAGATTTATTATATAAACTTAAGAAATTTTCTTTGAAGTTGGATTCTAAAATATTTTGATTCCATGAAAAGTTACCATTAATTAAATTTTTATCATTAAATATATTTAGAGAATTTTTATTTAAAATTTGATTTGAAGAACATTCTTTCTGAGGAAAATGATATAAATATTGGAATTATTTGAAATTAAATTATTTAATCCTTTAAAGTAATTTTGTTGGAAGCCATAAGCAATTTTATTTGATTCATTTTCGATCCACATATTACATATTTCTAAAAATTTTATGTTAAAATACATAAATCCTTTTAAATATTGGCTTTGATACCATTTTATGCATTTATGAAATTTTTTAAAAAAGTTATAAAGTAAATAAAAATACTTTGAAAATTGGTAAATAAAAACAAATTTAAGGAGTATTACCATTAAAAGCTTTTCTTTCTTGAACTAAGTTACTTAAGTAAAGAGTATTCAAATCCGTAATATTATTTTATTTAATAATATATCATCATGATTTATATAGGAAAAATAAAATAATATTTCATAATTTATTATTAATCATCTAAATAATAATTTTTGACAATGTGAAGCTTGAAATTTCTTAATGTTAAAAAATATTGAAAAAATTTTTACCAAAATAAACTGAGTTTCTTAAGTTTATTTTTTAAAAATTTATTATGAAAATAATCTTCACCAATTCTTAATAAAGATTTCTTTATTAATTTCTTTTTAAAAATTTGAAACTATAAACTTCCAAAGTATATTTCCCTAGAATAATTTTTCCAAATTTTCATAATTTTAATAAATTTGCTTTTTAGTTATCAAACATCATTATTATTATTAATTTTATTTTTTATGTGATATTTTTTTATTAAATTTTTGTATTGAATATATTCTAAATGCTTTTGATTTTGAATTTAAAATATAAAAAATTAAAAAATAATATAAAAAAATATTATAAATATTTAATTAAATATTAAATCAAGAAAGAATTTTAGTATTTTTTATTAATTAATTATTAAAAATTCAAAAATTAAAATAATCCAATATAATTTTTTTATTAAAGAAAAATAAATAATAAACTATGGAAATTCATTTGAAATAAATTCAAACAACAAATATTTTTTTATTTGTGCCAGTCATTAAATTAATTGAATTGAGAAAAATTAAACATTATAAATGGAACAAAGTATACATTCTTGTTTTGAAATTTTTTATTTTGACCGCTTATTAAAGAAATTTTAGTGAAATTAAATATTAAGTGATTATAAATTTCAAATAAATAAAAATTTAAATTGTTATATTAATTGGTAAAAAATCAGTTAATTATAAAAAATTCAATAAAAGATTTATTTTTTTGATAATTATTATTTTCGTTATATTACTTCTACATTAGTATAGATCATGTATCAATCTTTTAAAATTTAATTCTAAAAACTAAAAACGATAGATATTCTAGAAATTATATAGTTTAATTAAATATCAGATATTTCTAAAAATTTTTAAATAATTTAGAAAATGATTTGTATGATTTGTTTGGTCGAATTAATTAGATTCTGAAGATTACTAAAATTTATTATATTTTAGAGATTAGCTTACTTAATGAAATGGTATATCAAAATTATGAACTGATTTTCTAATCAGATTTATTTTTCCTGATCTGCTATTTATTGAAAACCAATCTGTAAATGGCTTGAATGTCGTTGAACTTTCAATGTCTTTCAAACAATGTCTTTTAAACAAGGAATTAAAATCAATTATTTGATTTTTTTAAATTATAGATATCATAAATTAAAAATTTTAAAAATATTTAATTTTATTTAATTTGTTGATTTAAATTGAGAATAAAAAGAAATTTCTTTCAAGATAAAATTCTTCCTTAATTATTCTTCTTTTGTAATTTTTAATAAGTTATATCCAAAAACCCCAAAATATCTTATATGATTTATAAAAAAATTTATTTGTAAATTTTTTACCTTAAAAAATTGAATTTAAATATTTACAATTTTATTATTTAAATTAATATAAATTAAAAATTTTTTTTAATGTTTAATCAGTAATTTTTTGTTGAATTATTAAGAATTATATTTTAATTTTTTAAATAATTAAATTAATTATTGAATTCCGTCTTCTAAATTCATTCTTTTACTTAAAGAAAATTTTCACATTCTTATTCAGAAAATGAAATTCTATTATCCGTATAAATATAATTTATTTATTTAATTATTTAATAATATTCAAAAAAATTTAATTGAAAATTTAATAAATTTTAAGTTTTGTCAATTTAAGGATTAACGCATTTTTTAATTTTTCTGTGCTTAACAACAATAAATTTCATGATGAATAAAATAATTTAATTAATCAAGCATAGATAAATTAAGAAATCAAAATCAATTGTTTATTTTAATTTGATCAACAATAGAGGGTTAAGGTATCATAAATAATCAATAAATTTTATTCCCTCAGCATGAATGAATTGAAATAATTCTCATTATTATTTTATCTTAAGAAAAAAATGTAAATTTTAAAAATGAATATATATTACTTAGAGAGTTTTAGGTAATTTACTTATTAATATTATACTTTAAACTATCTTCAATTTATGATTTAGATGCAAAAACAACTTAATGAAATTTTAATATAGCTTAATTTTGATATTCCAAATTATTTATTATTTGTAAAGATTATAACATTGTTTCCAAACTTACATGAGAAATAAATGTATATTAATTAATATTTTAAAGTAAATAATTTATTTAATCAATTTTTATCATAGAGTATATTTTTCTCAAAAATAAAAATGTGATTATAAACCCAATAGCACTTGAGATCAAAAATAAGGAGATTGAAAATAATGACATATATCCAAAGTATAAAATGATGGAAGAAAATCTTGTCAACCTCAATTGAGAAAAATAATAATATATTGCATATCCTGCAATATACAAGCCAACACTACCTGAAATGAAAAAGCTTTTCCACCACCATCTATAGTCTCCTCTAAATTTTTTAAGTTATTTAATTAAGAAACTTTTATGAGTATTTTTTATAAAGAATTCAAATAATTACTTGCAAAGTTGAACATATATTATAATGATTGAAATTTCGGAACTTGTAATAATCATGATTATCAAAACTAAGAGTAAAAATCCAAAAAGATAGTAAAAGTAATGCCTCCATAAAGATCCCATTATATAAATCAATTCAATGAAAATAGCCCTATTTTTAAATAGATATTAAATTTAAAGTTTGCAAAAAACTTTTTATGAGAATGTTTATGAACACACACATTATTAACATTTAAAAGAAATATTTTAAAGAAATTAATTTTTTAGCAAATTACCCAAAAGGAATAATTCCTCCTATTAAACATATAAATTTCAACTCAAGATACCAAGGTTGTGTAGGTATCTGTGAAGGAAGTACATTTACTTTTCCTGGGTTTTTTATTGGCCTTTTTTTTATGGCAATAAAAGCTCCTATTAAAACCAAAGGAGTTGAACAGCATAACCATAATAATAATAAGGCAATCATAGTTGAAAAAGGAACAGCGGCAACTGAACCTTCAGCCCATAAAAATAGGTCAATAATGAAAAAAATTGTGAAGGATAAAGCTGGGTATAAAAAAGCAGTTATCACAGAATTTATTAACCAATTCACTTGATTGAACATTTTAAAAAATCTTGTCGAATAATAACCTGCAAAGCTAGATAAAAATACGAAAAGAAATATAGTTAAGTTTACAAGAGTTCCTCGATCTTTAGGAGAAATAAACCCAAATGCACATAAAGATAGCGAAGTAATTCCCATTAAAAAGAGCTATTAAGAAAATATTTCAAAAATAAAAAAAGATAATTATTTAACAATATGTAACACACTTGAATTCCTGTTCCGACAAGTACACAAAGAAGCATGCTATATCTGGGTTTTCTAAATACATCATTGCTTACTTGTTTCCATCCACTATCGTCGATCATATCATCTGATATAGCTCTCTTTATTTAATAAGATTTAAAAGGTAAAAATTATTAAATGAAAATTATAGTAAAAAAAATTATCTACTGAATTGAAATTATCAATATCTTTCTTCAAGACTCTACAGAAAATTAAAGCGATAACTGAAGTAAAAATAAAAATAATAAGGATTGAATTAATCATCGAAAACCAATGAATAATATCTTCTTTTTGGGACTTCATATAGTGATCCCATCTTGAAGCCCATTTAATTGGAGAATCATAAAAAATAACATCATATGTATAAACCACAAAATCTTTATTTTTAGGATAAAAGAATAAATTTTCATTGTAATTAGATAAGTAAGTTTCCTGATTTTTGGCACAATTTGTATTTATGCTACTAACATCTATGTCTTTTTCAATTTTCTCCACAACTTCATGTTGTATACTTATAGTAAAATTTAAAAATCATTAAAGTTTAAGCTTAAAATACGATTTTATTTTTCAAGTAAATTAAATTAGTTAATTCAAAAAGTATCAAACAGATTGTACCTAAAAGGAACAATACTAAACTCAACAATAGAATTCCTTTTGCTATTTTCATCTTTATTAACAAATACATTAAAGGTTAAATGGTTATATATTTTAAACTTCTCTTCTCCATTTACTATTTGCTTGCTTCCAATAGGAATTCCACTATCATGCATAACAGAATCAGTTGTTTCCCCATACATAGTAAGATTCCTACCTGCTGGTAAATCATCCAAGAACCAATTCGAAACATATTCGTGTTCTATCATCCATTTTACAATATCCATGTCATAATCATTGAATTTTTTTTTGCAAAGAACTTTACAATATTCGTTTTTGAATAAATTAGCCTCATAATCAGTGATAAATGTAACTTCTCCGGTCAATATTTCCCCTAAAGATTGACTCTCTTGAGATGTTGTATTTCCTTTCTTACAAACTGGTAAGTAAAAATATGAGAAAGGGAATTGTGTTCTTATTGAATCAAGTTTACCAACTTTAATATTCAATTGCTCCCAAAGTTCATAAGACTAATCAACATTTAAAGAAATAGTTAATGCTTTAGAAATCCTTTATTTTTCTGAAAATAGATATGTCGAATGGTTTAAATTTATAATGCAAAAACCAATCAAAAAAAAATTTTTGCGAAAAATAAATTTATAAATTAACTTAAATATAAATAAAACCTTGTAATTAAATCCTGGAATAATACATTTGAGATATTCAAGAATCGTTATTAATATAAATATGAATTTAAATCGTATTGAACTATTCTTAAATTTAACCATTTTCCTAACAAGTATAAAATATAATTTAAATAAAAAAATGAAAAAATTAACATATTAACGATTTCTACTGAAAAATTAAAATTATTTCGAATTAAATCAGAGCTTAATTATTTCCACCTAATAAATTTCTTTTAAAAATATTTGCGATAATTCAATTTATGCGAACATATTTTTGTAGGCTTAATTCTTTCTATGAAAGAAAATATATAATCTTTTATTTATTAAATAAATAAATTTAGAAAAAATAATTTAAAAAAATTTTATAAATTTTCTTTATAAATTTCAAAAAAAAATTTTTTTAAGTAGTTTAATTAGAATTTTATTTGAAATATTTCAATTTATTATATGATAAATATTATTTATGGTTCTAGATGATGTTACTATTTGCTACTCTTGAGTTAATGATGAACATTACCACCGAGATCGCTGATTGTAACCATAAATAATATCACAAAAAATTTAAGTGGCTTAGATTTAATCTTTTCATTGGAAAACTCATTTTTGTCACAGCATAAGAATTCTATATATTTATTCAGCATTCTAGACATTAACACTAACACTATTCAATGCTCAATAATAAATTAAATGCTATTTTATAAGTCTATTATATTGTTTTTAGTAATGAAGCCCTTAGCATAATAAAAAAATTAAATTATAAGTAAAATTAATTCTATCTTTTAAATTTCGAAATAGGAAAATTAGCTTTGTAGGTTTTTATCAAAATTTATTCGATTTTTTATCTTGTTTAATAAGTTATATATTAATATTTTGTTTTAAAAAAGTTTTATTAGTAAATATAATATTAGCCCAAGCAAGAGATTTTATATTCTTTAAAAATTCGTTATAAGGATCAATTTTTATTAAATATTTGAAATTAAGCATTTATACTAATTATATTAATAAAATCTAATGAATTATTTATTGCTATTGAAATGTATTTTAAAACACTCCTTGATTTGTTTCATTTCCATCTCCTCTTAATCCTTTAGCATTAGTATTTTCATAATGAATTTTATTAACATCTTCAGCATCAATTATTTTTTCCCATCCACCTTCATGAACATGATATACTCTAACTACACCTCCAGAGCCTGCATCTCTATGAGTAGCATGATAGATAGCTTCTCTTCCTAAAGCAATTGCTTCCTCTTTAGTCAAATTCCATCTGTATTTCGAATCAAGAACTCCATAAGCATATGTTGATCCAGAACCTACAGAGAACAGCTGTCCATTAAGTCTTGTTCCATCATCATCTATATAATATAGACCTTTACCGGTTTTATCCCATCCTGTAATCATAGTTCCCATTGACAACCCATATCCTCTGTATTGGTTTATCATGTTTGCAAGGAATTGTGAGGCAGCAGAAACTGGAACTCTTTCACCATTTCTTAATTCATATAATTTACACCACATAGCTAAACGTCTTTCCCAAAATGAACAATCAGCAGCACCTCCAGCCATAGTTCCAAGTAAATAATCATTAATTTCAATAACTTTGCGAACTTTTTGGGAAGATATATAAGAACCCATAGAAGCACGTGAATCAACTGCAATTATTATCCCTCCTTGATATACGAAACCAAGAGTTGTTGTACCTTTTTTGAACTCTGTTAGCTTTTTTGTCATAGTATCATTTTTCAAATTACTGACGAATTTTTCGTTTTCTTGGCAAGGAGCTAAACGAAAAATTAATTCACATATATTTTCATTAGTAGGAAGTTCACTACAGAGATTATCCATTTCTAATGTATTTTCTTTGAATGTCGAAGGTAAACCGAAATCTAGGTCTTCAAGGAAATCATCATTAGTATAATACATTTTTTATTTTTATTTTTTTTAATTTTTGGAAATTATAATTTATTTTGTTAATCGAAATTACTCTAAAAAATTAAGAAATATGATTATCAGCTTTCTTTTTATTAATGAGTATATATATAATATATTGGCTGATCCAGAAGTGGGCACCCTTGAGGCACAAAGCCCTATAATGAAATCCCCACTTTCCTTTCCCATCAAATCAACAAAGATCCTTTCCAGACAAGAGAAGCAAATTAAAAATTCTTAATTTTTTCTAATTAAATTGATGTGATAATTATAATTTTAATTTAATATGAAGATTTATAAATCACAAAAAAAATATATAAATATTTGAGATTCTTTAGATATGCTATTTAGAATTCATTACTAACTTCAACTATTTTGATTTAATTATAATTACATTTAAAAAAAGCATTTTATATTTTCTTCTTCTTTATTATCTATAGATAATCAATGATTTTAAATTAATATAATTTTAAATTTATATAATTTTTATTTAAAATAAATGTAAAATTTATTTTTAAAAATGAAAACATGATATTATAAATAATTAATTGTTTAAAGCAATTATTAAAAAATTGTTACTTTTTAAATAGAAAGTTATTTATTTTATTTTAACATATTATAAAATAAAATGCCTAAAATCTTAGTTTATATTACTATGATTTGCTTAATTAAATGCTCATTCTCTTTCAACGATGATTCATTAAATGATTGTAACTTTAATATTAATAAACATCTTGAAGAAGAACTATTTAAACTTTCAAAAGATTTTCCAAATTTTGGAAAAAATATACTTCAAGAGTTTTATTTAGATAGAAACTATACAAATGTAAATCATGGTAGTTATGGCTGTTCCCCTATATCAGTTATGGAAAGCTATCAGAAACATCAAAAACAAATCGAATTCAACCCTGAAAAAAAATTGAGATTTGAAAGCTTTGATGAAATAAATAAAATTTTAGAATTGATTTCAACTTACATAGACAGTAATCCTGATAATTTAGTTATTATAGAAAATGCTTCAGATGGAATGAACTCGATTTTAAAAAGCCTCTTTGCAACAAGACAATCAAAAGTTACTAAAAAAGAAAAAATTTTGATATTTGATTTAACTTATAAAAATACAAAATCCTTAATTGAATTTTTGCAAGATAATTACGAAGTAGACAAAGTTGTATTTCAAATCACTGAAGATATTTTTAATAGTAATCTAAATATTAATTCCGGAGAATCTAAAGGAAATAATAACAACGAAGATAAAGGAACAAATTTATTCAATAGCAATTTAACTTACTTTGAAAAACTTCAGATTAATAATTGTTTTAAAGACTATGATAAAAAGAGTAATTTCCATACATTTAAAAATGATAGTAAACATCAACCAATAAATCTATTATTCAAAAACACTTTTAATAAAAGATTTTTCTTAGATAAAATGGAAGAATTTATATTACAAAATCTTCCAATTAAAGCTGCAGTAATTGATCATATTAGTTAGACTCCAGCAATTATTTTCCCAGTTCGAGAAATTGTAGAATTATTGAATAAATACAATATTATTTCAATTATCGATGGGGCTCATGCTATGGGGAATATAGATTTAAGTATGAAAGAAATAAATGCAGATTTTTACATATCAAATTATCATAATGGTTTTTTGTTCCAAAATCAGCTAGTTTTTTATATGTAAATCCTAATTTTCAAGAATTAATACATCCGAATATTATTACAGTTCAATATAAAAAAGGCTTTAAGCATGAATTTTTAGATACTGGTACACGTGACTTTTCTGTTTTCTATTCAATTAAAGATGCATTTCAATTCAGATTTAGACTAGGGGATAAAGCAATAAAACATTATTCTAAAAATCTTGCTTATTTGGCAGGAATTAAAATTCTAGAAATTTGGAAAAGCGAATTACTTTTCTATGATTTTGAATTGATAGGGAATATGGTAAATGTTATGATACCATGCAGAGGAGTCAATTTTGAATGCAAAAGCGACGATTTAATTGAAAAAGTTGTTTTAGAGACTCTTGAAAAATATAACACATTTATCCACGCTTTCAAATTTAATAATAATAAATTTTATGCAAGGTTCTCTGCTAATATATATAATGAACTAAGCGACTTTATTTTTGCTGCAGAAAAATTTCAAGAAATTTTAAGGAAAATCGAGGAAGAAATGTAATAAATTCAGATATCTCAATATTTCATTTATAAAATAGATAATTATATGATAAATTTTTGTTTATAAATTCCTATAATATTTGAAATTATACTATACTTGATTTTAGAAATTTGATTTTTTGATAAATTCTCTTTTATTACTCAAAATTATTAAATATTTTTAAAATATTTAAAATATTTTTAAATAGTTAGACTAATTAAAATATTTTTTAAATATTCCGTGATTTCTTATATATTTTATAATATTTTTAAAAATAATTAAAAATATATTTTATATAATATTTTTTTCTTTGCACATTGATCATCAATAAATTTAAGAAATTATTTATTTTAATTTAAGAAATAAATTAATTAATTTCTGAAATCATTTAAAATATTATTCTAATGGAAAAAATAATTTAAAATTTTTTAATAAAAATTATTTTAAAATTTCAGAAATTAATTAATTAATTTCCAAAATTAAAATAAATAATTTCAAAAATTTGTTGATGATCGAT
>Ga0194116_10006877_pt1 | contig 11947 bp, 4 predicted proteins | sample TA2MahsurfametaG_4_FD_148617 | JGI IMG/M metagenome (GOLD analysis project Ga0194116, IMG submission 148617) | Freshwater microbial communities from Lake Tanganyika, Tanzania - TA2015008 Mahale S9 surface | ecosystem: Environmental > Aquatic > Freshwater > Lake | place: Tanzania: Lake Tanganyika... | reverse complement strand
TGTTGGAATTGGGGATTAGCCCCAATCCCCAATCCCCAATCCCCAATCCCCAATCCCCAATCCCCATATAACTGTTCGAGGTTTAAACCAATATTTTTTAAAGAAAAATTGAATATGTCTTCTTTTCAAAATGAATTTTTTATAATTCATTAATTATCAAAAGATTACAAGCTCAAATTATTTTTAATTAAATAATAAATCAGCTCTTATCTAATTAAACCAATAATTTATATTTATTCATTGAACAAATATTTAATTCAATGGAATTTTGACTTCTAATTCTTTGCTATTTATTCAAATAATTCAAATGATAAACTATTCATAAAATTATTATTTTTGTTTTAAATTTTAATTAATTAATAACTTAACCATTTATAATAAATATAAGTAAATTCAAAATAAAAATTTTTTAAGTCTTTAACTAAACTAATTTAAAAATAATTTCAAATAGAGATCTCAATCAAATTAATTGTATGAATACAAAAATTATTTTTGAAATGATTCAATTTCAATCATGGAACTATAACTCCAGCTTGTTCAGGATCAATTAAATCTCCTATCGAATTAACATTCTTATCCCTGACATTTAATTGCCCAGTTTCTCCATTTAGCCAATTCCATTCTATAAATTTTATTATTGAACTATGCTCCATAGTCACATGTGAAATATAATTTTTCTTCGCAAATTTTCCAATTGCCAAAAATGGAATTCTTGGACCATAGGGAACTCCATCAACTTCATTAGTTGGGGGAGGGCTTATGTGATCATAATAACCTCCACTTTCATCAGGTACATAAATAATCAAAGTATTTTCAGAATAATACTCATCATTTAAAACAAGATCTGCTGTTTCTTTTACAAATTTAAGCTCATCTGTAATATTTCCATAACCTGGGTGAGCTGTACGATTTCCCAGTGGTTTAATAAAAGAAACTTCAGGTAGAGTTTTATTCTGAATATCCATTTTGTAATTTAAATAATCTTGAATGTGATTAGGCTTGTCTAGAACTCCTGCATAATAATTAAACGGAATATCAGAAGAATCAAATCCATTTGGATAACAAGGATTTCCAGTAAAGTTTTTTTTTGCAATCTCATAACCTTCAGCATAAGTTCTCAAAGTGAAATTACAATGAGACAGCAAATGAGTAATTGAAGGATCATAATAAACCTGATATTCTCCGAGCAAAAAATGTACAGTATACCAACAATTAGAACCAAAGCTGCCCATTGAAATTTTCCTATTATCAATAAAAACATGAGCTGCTCGTGCGAAATACATATCATTTTGAGAAGAAGCACCTGCATTAGGTTGGAAAAATCTATCAGCCATTGAATAGTTTTTGGCATATTCATGTAAAATTTTTACTGTTTCTTTGTCTGCAACAGCGAAATTTTGTGGATCACTACAGCTGCAGCCTTTAACAAACCCATCCATTCTTCCATTATTTATTTCGCACAATTCACAATATTGATTGTGGTTTGGATCCCATTTAATATTTTGAGTATCATTCAATTTAAAGGGCTTAATGCCGTCAATTGTTTTTGGAGGCTTTTCACAACATTTAGGACCATAATTGCATTTAGGGTTTGAGAATGTTTCTCCTTCACAATACTCTCCCATATAAGAATCAAAAGAATGGTTTTCAGTACATATTATTACTAAATGCTTTATTTTTGATTGAGTAAATTGTGGAAGCTTTTTCAAAGCTTTTATTCTTTCAGTGATACTGATTTCTTTTTTTGTATTATTTTTATAATTAAAGTTATTAAAGGTTGAATTTCGATTCAAACATGAAATTTCTTCATTTGGATATAGGAGACTTTCTAAAAGATCTTGATTAGTATTTTTGAAATTTTTATTGGGGCAAGAAACTCTTGGTTGTTGTACTTCCATAACATCAGAAATACTAATTGGCTTGTGATTACGAAAATATACGAAAACAAATTGACCTGCTTCTTTATTTGTTGGAAGAAAAACAGTAGCATTTCCATAAAATGCATTCTCATTATTTATCCTTATAGATTTTATTGGAGAAAGAGATTCTGTAAAAGCCTCAATATCGCCTAAGTTATATAAACCAATCCAATCGCCTCTCTGTGGTTTTGGAGAAAACCATGATACTGCTAGATAAGATCCTACTACAGAATCCAAACTTTCAGGGAGTAAAATTACATTAGGAGAAGAAATTTTGAATATTTTACTTACAACTACATTGGAATCTTTAGATTCATAAAAATTACCATCTTTTTCTAGGAAAATTCTAAAATAGTAAAAGCCTGCAATTTTTGGAGTTTCCAAAGTTTCTATTCCAGAGAGATTTGTTACGGATTCTAATCTTTTTTTCCAAACACACTCACTAGATTCTGTCGAGCCCAATAAAGTGAGGCAAATATAGACATTTAGCTTTTGAGTCTTCAAGCTTAATCCAATTCCATTTAGATTATCATATTCTTTGAAAATAGTTTTATTATTTTCATAATCATAATTATAATTTTCTTGAATAAAAATTTGTTTTGGATTTTTCATCTTATTATTACCTTTTTCCTTGTCAATGTCTTCTAAAATCCTTTTATTATTTCCTTTTTTGAAAAACTTTTGTTGATTTTTATTATCAAAATCATGATTATTAGTATCTTTTGGTTTTAAATCAGCATTACCCCCTGATTTGCTTTTTGGATTAAAATCAGCGTCTGGTTTCCCTGAAGATTCCTCTGCATTTTTTAAGGCTTCCTCTTTTTTTGTATTTTCGTCAAAAATTTGGTTTAGAAGAGTTTCCAAAGTTTTTCCTCTGACATCCCATTCAATTTCTAAATTTTCCTCTTCGCTAAAGTTATTTAAACGCCTCAAGTCTACTAAATTTTCTTTTGGATCATCTATTAAATTTTCTTCTATATCTTTATTTAAATTTTCGAAGTTCTCAGAATTTTCAGATCTCAATTTTTTTTCTCCATTTGTTACTTTTATAAAAGAATCCTTTGGATTTACCAAAACTGGGCCTAAAGTTGCTAAAGTTTTTTTATTATTATCTTGAATATATCTTATATCAAAATATCCTGCTTGAGTTGGGATCGGGAGTACATCAAATCCTGTTAAATTCTTATGTAAATAAAAGAAAGTTAAGCAATTGAAAATGTCTGTTTTTTGAGCATATGGATATATTCCAATCCATGAATATTCTGCTATACTGGTATTTGTCGATCTCCAATAAATAGTATAATTAAGATTTTTATTTAAATTTGGTTCAGTGTATTTGGGAAATGCGTTCATCCAAACTAAAGGATTTCCATGAGATTGTTCACGTAATAGAGATAAACGCTTTGAATTGTGGTATTTTTGTTTATAATTATCATAAATTAAATCAAGTTTCTTTTTAAATGAAAAATCCAGATTTTCAGAATTAAATTCATCTTTTGATTTTAGATTTTCGATTTGTCTGTCATTTGATAGCAAATATAAGAAGAAAATTACACAAAAGGCTGCCATAGCCAGTAAGATGTAAATGGTTTGTTTTTCCATTATGATTATTTAATTTTTTTGTATTTATATAAAAAGTATTGATAAAACAATAAACTTTTTATTTTCCTTATTTTTTTATAATAAGCTAAGAATTAATATTTTTTCATTTGCCTATTTTTGCTAATATTTTTAATATTATAAAATACTTTGTAAATAATTGAAAAAATAAAATAAAATAATATAATGATTTTTATAAAAAAAAACTAAAATAAGAAATGCATAATAAATTACAATCATAATAAATTACAAACATAACATAAAAATTAATTTTGTTAAAAAATCTATCTGAAATTTCATTTATTGTTTAATCATGTCTTCATATAGTCTTTATTTATTTTATTATGTAAGAAACCTATGTTTAATAATACCTTCAAGAAGAAACTATTCATTTATTATAATATTGGAAATAATTTCTTAATTGATTTATTTTGAAAAAAAGAATTTCATAATTTTATAAAAATTAAATTAAAAAAATATATACTTAAAATAACTGAAAGCAATATAATAACACTAAAGAATAATTATTTAGATAAATTGTCAATGCTTATCAACGATGTCTTCAAAAATTCAATTAATAAATTTTTTCATATAAAAATATAATTATATACTCACCTAATGGAAAATGTAAGTGGAGAAGAGAAAATTGGACAAAGGGATTCTTCTAATAAAATTGCAAATTTTAAAAGAATCAATTCATTAGGTTTTTCAACTTTTTTAAGGAAAAAATCGAATATAAACAGCAATTTTAATTCGATAGAATCAATAACTGAAGAAGATCATTCATTCTTAGTAATTTTAAAAAATACCCTTCTTACCAATTTTTCTTAAAATTTTAAAGAAACATATTATATTCAATAGCCCAAAATAATGGGAATTTATCTTATGAAGAATGTTTTTTTTTTATATAAATAAAACTTCCAATTTTAAATAATTAATTTTTAAGATATAAGTTTTTTATAATCGTTAATATTAGGCAACTATTTTCCTTCTTCAAAAAATGCCAAGAAGTGTTGTTGAAAATCGAATAATAATAGATTACTTAAAAACGTTATCAGAATTTATAAAGCTTCTAGAACAAAACTCTTCTAGTTTGGAAGAACTCTTATTTGAAATATCCCATTCTTTAACCTATGAAAGGCTTCAAGCTTCTAATATAGTATTTCAATATGGGGATAAAGCAAAAAAATTTTATATAATACTTAAAGGAAAAGTTGCAATTTTACTTCCAGAAAAAATCACAATGTCGATTTCACAAGAAGAGTACTACAAATATTTACTCACTTTAAAAAAATTAGGAGAACTTGAAATTCTTGAAAAATGTTTAAAATTAAATAAAAACATTTACCCGATAAAAGAGGAGGAAATGGAATGGTTTTTAGGGAAAGTTATGACATTAAAAGGACGCAAATTTAATACTCCCTTGCAAGATTTTTTATTTAAATTATCCGTTAGAGAATACACCAACAAATTCAAAAATGATGATTTTGATCTATGGCAAGCCAATTTGCTAAACATTAATTCTAAAGCAAATTCTGAAGGTCAATTAAATGCAGATGAATATATAAAATCCTTAAGTCCAAACACGCTAAACCTAGAAAGCTTTTTAAATGAAGTTAAAGAAGTGAATATCTTTTTATTTAATAAAGTTTCTACTTTAGATAAAGGAAATAAATTTGGAGATGTTGCACTTATTTCTGCATCTCAGAAAAGAAATGAAACATTAATAACTGAGCAAGATTGCTATTTCGGAATTCTGGATAAAAATTCATTTTTAAAATGCCTAAGTGATGTGAGTGATAAAATGAATAGATGTGTCTTGAGTTTTTTAGTTTCTCAAAAAATTTTTTCCAAAATGAATTTAAATAATTTTCAAAACAATTATTTTAATCTCTTTTTACCAAAGCAGCTTAAAAAAGGAGATAGAATTTCAAAAGAGAATTCCGATGCTGAAAGTGTTTATTTTATTCGAGAAGGTGAATTTCTTATTTCAGGAAGGAAAACTTTTATTCAGCTTTGTGATCAAGTAAATCAATTTGGAGGAGATGTAAATAAATTTTACAAGCCTCTTGATAATATGAGAGGTAATTTTAATTAAAACTAGATTAAATAATAATACTCATATTTAATTTTCTCTATTCATAAAATTCATAAATTGGTTTTTAAATTTTGCTTTTTTTAAGAAAAAATTTTATCAGATAATTAATGATTTTATTATTTTTTAGAATATTAAAAATTTTGATTTTAAATTTATCAAGATTCGGAAACATTAATCAAATTTTTCAATGAAAGAAAATTTGATAAAATTGTAACAATTACCGATTTCGGAATAATAGGTTTACCAGATACTGTTTTGAACAATAAATATTTATACAATTTTGATTTGATATCAGAAAAAGGAACTGTAATAGAACTTAAGATGCATTTTTTAGAATTAATGTTTCAATCTCATCCAGAATTGAAAATATCTGTAAATGAATATTTTGAATTTAAAAAGCCATATTGGATTCAAATGCTCACAAATATCATTGATATAAGAAAAAAAGTATTTATGAATTTCAAATACAATGAGAAAATGGATGTTATTAAAAATATTTTAAATATCGATACTTTCAGAATGAAAGATGAATTCAATAAAAAGATAAATATCTTAGAGACTCAAAATAAAAGCAGATTAGAATTTAAACCAGCAGATAAAAACTTGGAAAAAAAGATAATGAAGGATAATTTAATTATGGAAAACAATAAAATTTTAATTAATTCCTATACATTTAATACTCAAAATATCGAAAAAGTCCAATCTGGATCTTATAATAGGAAAAGCATTACTGCTTCAAAAACAAATGAAAAATTTAATTTGCCCATAGATTCATTTAATGCTTTAAATAATGGAAAAAATTCTAATTGCTTGAGAGATGATTTTGTTAAAAGAAGTTTTAACAATTTCATTATTCAAAGTAAAGATAAAGATTTAGTCTCAAAAAATTCAAATAAAATAAACAAAAATAATTTATTCCCTACTTCTCAAAACTGGGAAGGTAATAAAAAACAAACTTTTGAAACAAAACCAGAACAACTATTAGAAACAGAAAATAAAAAAAATAAAAAAAATATTTTAAATTCAAATAAAATAATTAACAAAGAAAAACAAATAAAGAATCAAATTCTGAATAACATTCTTTATTACGAAAAGCAAACTATATTCGATGAAGAAGAAGATATTGAAAAAAATAAAAATGCTAATAAAAAACTTATAAATAAGATAAATTTTGAGTCATATATCGAAACAAATAAACGAAATCCAGAATTAAATTATAAAGCTTCTTATAGCTGCCAAAAGCCATTAAAATTCTCTAAAATCTACAACAATAAAGATAATGATAATTTTGGTAAATTTGATAAAACTCATTTCAAAACTAATTTTAAGTCTGATAAATTGAAATTGAATAAAAGCTTATATCAGAAAAACACTTTTAAATCTTCCACTTTATTTTCTCCAAATACTTCTCATTTTGTGAATTCTCCAATTGATAATTTTAATTATTTTGGAAATAAAAAATATGAATGCAATAAAGGAATTAAAAAGCAATTGTTTCCAAATAATGGATTTCTCAATGTGGATTTAGAAAATGTCAATTTTATAAAATCTGTAAAAAATATTGAACAGTATTTTAGCGATGATTTAAACAAAAAGATTTTTAAATTAAATTCTAACGAAATTACAGAAAATAAAACCCCAAATAAACATCAAATTAAACAAAAAGATAAATCATTTATTTTAAATTCAAATGTTAATAATCATTTGATTTTACAGGAAAACAATAAAAAATTTAATGTAATTAATAAAGGATCAATCAGAGATAATAATATTAGTAAAAAATGTTCATTTAATAATCAAAATGATTTTGAAAAAACTATTACTCAATCACCTGAAAAATGCAAATCATACAAAGATCAAGATATAATATCTGATGAAAACTTTGAAATTCCCTTTTTTAATGCAAAAGAATCAGATTATAATTTTTATAAAAATTTAGATTTTCTTAAAACTAAAGATCAATCAAATGCATTTTTAAAAACTTCTGATTCTAATTTCCCTTTGAAGAACAATAAAATAGAAGTAAAAACAAACCCTTTAAATACTGATATAGCAATCGGATTGCAAGTAAAAAAATTAGATTTAAATGATATGATTTTTATTTCAAATAAAAAATCCAAAATTTCGAACATGAAAATCGACACTAAAGTTTTACAAACACAAAAAACTATTAAAAAACAATCTTATATTACATCTACAAAGAGTATTTTTAATGATAAGGTTTCAACTGGAACAGATAATCCTTATTTTCAAAATAATCAAATCAGTAATGGTATTCAAGATTTAGATAATAAAAAGAACATCAACTTATATGAAAATAAAATTTTAAAAGATAATTCAGAAATTTCTTCTTTAATAGAGATTAAATTTGACTATATACATACTTATGAAACAAAAGAAAATCCTTTAATGAGAAAACTTAAAAATAACTATTTTGATTATACAGACTTTGAATTTTATGAAATTAATAATTTTATTAGGAAAAAGCATTCTTCAATGCCAAATAAAAGAGATTTTTCCTATGAAAAGCTTATTTACTTAACTAAAGAACACAAATGTTCAAATACAAAAAAGAAAAATCAAGTTACAAATCAGGACATTCATTTTAACTTGAAATTAAAAGCTTTAGATTCTTTGACTATTGACCTAAATGAATTAGACAATCAATTTAAATTTTTATCGTCTCCAAAACTTTCTTACAAAAAACATGTCTTAAATGAAAAATTTATTGTTGTTGAAAGCTCACAAAAAGATAGAGAAGCTTTATTAACAAAAGAAAATAACAATGATGATAATTATATAGAATTTGATGTTGTGGAAAATAAAAAAAATAATGAAAAAAAAGCACCTGCAGAACTAAATCCAAAAAATTATAAAATTTCAAATAAAAAAAATAAAGAAAAATTAGATAATGGTTTGATAAAGCATAAATTATTAAAAGAAGAGAAAAGAATGTATAATTCAAAAACTAGATTAACAAGTCAAGAACTATTGAAATTTGAATTGAAATCAAATAGCCCTTCAAATCGTAAAAAAGAGAGCAACAATAAGTTCCAAACATTTTCTTCTTCGAATAAGTATTCTGAAGTAAATAAATTTATTTTACCAACAAATAACAAAGTTTTTATGAAATCCCCTAAATTCAAATTATCAAATTACATTAACATTAGCATTTTCGAAGGAAAAAAGGAAAAAGAAAATAAATTTTTAAATGAAAATCATATAAATAGTTCGTCTGATAAACCATCTATCAATTCATCAAATGATAATGTAAATTTAAATAGTTTGAAAATTAATATAAACAGCATTGATTGGGGTAAAAATTCTAGTAATTATTACTCTGGATATGATTTAAGCAAAAAAAATTTCAGTATCTTAAATGGAAGAAAAAACACAAATTTAAATTTTTCCAATAATTCTGTCCTAAAAGGAAGCTTTATTAAAAAAGAGAAATTATTGAGGTTAAAGAAGGATGAATTAGAAGAAATTGTTATGGAAAATTATTATTCGAAAAATCAGCAAAATAAAATAAAGCAGAGCTTAAGCATAAATAATAACGAAAATATAAAAACTTATGCAAATTCGAAACAGAAATTTAGCTTTCAAAATTGGAATTCATTTAACAACTTTGAAAGAAAAAAGAATTTCAATATCACGAAAAATAGCTATTTCAATAAAAATGAAGAAAGTAATGAAGATAAGCATAATGCCTATATTTCTAAAAATCATAATTTGGTAAATGACATAACGAATGTAAAATCACATGATTTGAATAATTCGGATACGAATACTCAAACTACTCAAAGGAAAAATATTATAGAAAATTATAATAATAAGAAAAATAAAACCCAAGGTGGATTAGTCTATAATAATATTAGCAGAAATAATGTTAAGGATGAATTGAAAAATTCAAATAAATTTAATTTAAACAATAAAGAAAAAAATTACTTCTCCCAAACAAATATCGATTTTTTTACGAAAACTGATAAATTTCCGGATATTTTTTCTCCTAAAAGAGACTCTGAAGTAAAAGAGTTAAAAATGAATAAAAGTAATTTAGATAATTCGAGATCAATTAATGAAGAAAAAATTAGAAAAGAAAATAAACCTAAAAGACGATTTAACAATAATTTATTACTCATAAATTCACTAGATTCACTAGAAAAACAAAATACAATTAAAGATGAAAAAAATTTAGAAAAAAATCAAATTCATCCAAATGAAGATAATTATTTCAATTTGTCTTCTTATATCGGCTTAAATAAAATAAAAAATTTTCAAGAAAAAAATATCTCTTCTGTATCCAATGATGAAAAGACTAATAATATAAATAAAGAAAAAATTTATGATAATTTAACAAACACAAATTCAAAGATCGAATCATCTGAGAAAAAAATGTATCTGATTGATGAATTAGATAAAATTACTTCTCTACCAGGAATAAATAGTTTTTCTAAAAATAATTTGAAAAAAATGATATGTGATAAACTTTTAAGTGAATTTATTAATAAGGAAAAACTCAAAAAAGAAGATGATTTAAATACAAAAGAGAATTTACAATTTTTAGATGTTTTAGTAGTTGAAAAAATCAAAGATGAATTTAAAAAGCAAATTGAAGCTACAAATACAAATTTCAGTAATTTCTTGATTAATAAAAATTTCATTAAAAACCTTAATAATCAAAATCTTAAACAAAATCTTACAAATTACCAAGAGATTTTAGAGAATATCAAGCCGAGATCTAATTTGACAACTCGAATTTTAATGAATTGCAAGGCAAAAAATATATTCAAAAAAAAGGATATATATCAGTGATTTTATAATAATTCAATTCTGTTGATTAATTAGCTTATAAATTAATATTAATTTTTAATTTTATTTATTTAGTAAATTTAATTATTTATAATTTCACAGTAAATTTTTTAAATTTATTATACCACCTGTCGATATGAATTATTTGTATTTAATATATTTAAAAATAAAGGAAAAAATAAATATTGGACTTTTTCAAGTTTATTTGCTTTTTACAATGTATTGGATCTCATTTCAGAAATTTACTGTTAATTACTTAAATGAATGTAAAAAAAGAGAATAAAACTCTTAATAATTTTTTACAAAATTCATTAAATAATTTATTTTTAATGGATAGATTTGCAAATGAAGAAAGAGGATTAGATGAAAATAATTGTTATGAAAGGGATAATCATAAACCAAAAGAAATTTTTGAAAACTATGAACAAAATTTGAAAGTTTTTCAAGATTACAACTTTTCCAGTTTCAAAAAATTAATAAAAGCCTTAATTAAAAGGAATGATGTTAATTTCGTAGAAAACTTTTTCATTTCATTTAGTTTTTTCTATAAATTTACTGAAAATATTGCAACAAAGTTTAATTTTACATTTTCTAAATTATTTCAACCTGTATTATTCCAAAATTATCCTCAATGCCCAGGTCAGATTTTAAGTTTTTTTAATAAATTTTTCGAGGTTTTACAGAATTTTGATTTAAAGGAAAATGATAAACTTAATATTGGCATTTGTGAATGTTTTATAAAATATTTTTATGAATTAGTAAAACCTGATATTAAAAATTTAAAATTATTTTCCAATTTATTCCAAAAAATAACAAAGGGCTATCAAAATAATGAAGAAATTTTGGTTAAAACTATAATCGAATCTTCAGAAATAAACCATATAAAAAGTGATCTTCTTGATCATGATAGTAGTGAAGCTTCTAAAACAATATTAGAAGAAAATTTAAAAACTATAAACAATATAAAAAATATTAATTCTAATATTGAAAATACTAACATTGAACAAACTCAAAAAATGGAAACACTTATTCCATTGAAAACAATTTCAGACTCAAAGCCTAAATTTGATTTTCAACCTTATGACTTCTCAAGCATGAAAGATTTAATAAATAATTTATTATCTTCTCAAAATGATGATTATACTTTGAATTTCTTCAAAATTTTTTTTAAAAAAATAATAAAATTTCAAGTAAATTCCTTATATTCAAAAATAAAAAATATATATTCACCAATTCTTTCTAGAAAAACAAATGCTACACATAAACAAATTCTCTTTTTTTTAATTGAATTTTTTATTACTTTAGAACTCTTTGAATTCTCTGATGATCATCCTTTATTAAAATATTTAAATAATAATTTTGAATCAGAGTATAAATTGGCAATCTGTATTACAATTAAAAGTAGAGCATATGAAAGCTTACCTTTCTTACCTAGACTAAAAAATATGGTTACTTCTTTCTTCAAAATTAATAGCTTCTTAACAACAAAAAAGTTTAATGAGAGTAAACTAATTTTTGA
>Ga0194116_10006876_pt1 | contig 11950 bp, 11 predicted proteins | sample TA2MahsurfametaG_4_FD_148617 | JGI IMG/M metagenome (GOLD analysis project Ga0194116, IMG submission 148617) | Freshwater microbial communities from Lake Tanganyika, Tanzania - TA2015008 Mahale S9 surface | ecosystem: Environmental > Aquatic > Freshwater > Lake | place: Tanzania: Lake... | reverse complement strand
ATGAAAATTAAAAACATTTTTCAAAAAAATATTAGAATAAGTAGTTCCAGTGATTGTTGTATGCTTATCTAATATTTCATAATACGTATTTTTATAGCTTCTTAATGTAAATAAATTCTTTTGAAAATTATAAATAATCATATTTCTACATAAAATATAATCAAAAGTTAATTGAGAATTTTCGAAATTATTAATTTCTTTAAGATAATCGTATGTAATTAGATCGTCATCACTAATTATAGTTGTATATTTTGCAATTGATAAATTAGAAACATATTTTAAAGAATAAAAAAAATTTAAATCAGCACCTATATTAAAATCCCTTTTAATATATTTAATACTTATATTTCTCGATAATAAATTATTAATATTAAAATTGTTTTCAGGGTTATTATCAAATATGAATAATTCTATATCAAAGTGTTTATCAAATTCTTTAAATTGATTTATTAAATTACTCAATAAATCATTTCTCTTATATGTAAGAATAATAAAGGTTATCATTAATTATTTTTATAAATGACTAATTGAAAAAAAATGAAAATATTTTTTTAATTAAATTTTGAAAATGATATATGAAAATTATTACTAAATCTAAGTTTTAAATTAATTATTAAAATAATTTATGTCTATCATTTTTAGTAAAAATTAATAAACATGATTTAAGTTAAAATTTTAAATTAATATTGTTATAACTGATAAAATAGAAAAAATTTATACAATATTTTTAAATATATTTAAATAAAAATCAAATTTAATTTTTGGATTTAATATACTTATTTTATTTTGTTGTTCAATTAATGTATTTCTTAAATGATCATTGTGATAAATTTCAATAATTTTATTGTAAGCATCATTTGAATCCATAGGTTTAAAGTATAAGCACGAATCCTTGCAAATATTTCTTGAAAAAATAAAATCTGTTGTTATAAAAGGTCTTTTCATAAGAATTGTTTCGAGATAAACAGCAGAGATGTTTTCTAATAAAGTAGGTAAAAACACAATCGAACTCTCTTCGTAAGTTTTAATACATTCTTTAACAGATAAAGGACCTTTATTGATTACATAATTATTAATAAATTTATTGCTTTTGATTCTCTTTATAAACGTACAATCATTTGGTAAAGTTAAAATAAATTGAAAATTAATATAATTATTTTCAATTAATTTTCTAATTAAAGGAAATAATATTTCCAAGTTTTTATGTTTATAATATGCAGTTAGAATAAATATTTTCGTTGAAGTTTTATCAAATTTTGTTTCTATTTTCAAATTATAATACAAAGGATTACATGAATTAGGTATTACAAATACATTGTCTTCTTTAAGTTTTAACTTGTTTATCAAACTATTTTTTGTTAAAGCTGTCTCAACCCAGATGTACTTCTCATTTCTTAAGTAGAAAAGTTTATATAATGTTAAAAGCTTTCTATAAATTATTTGATTTATGGTTAAAGTCTTAAATGCAAATTTATTCGGGTGTGTAACCCATCCATCCGCAAAACCCACAAGATGTTTTATCTTAAAATTAACATATGATGGTCCAAAAACTGTAAAAATTAAATTTGCATTAAAATGTTTTGTTTCTTTCTTGACAATATTTTTAAATTTATTTCTAAAAAAAATATTAGCAGGAGATTTATGAAATAATAATACATTTTCTCTGATAATTATATATTGTTTTAATAAATAATCATTTACTTCTTTAGATAGTATATAAAAATAATTATTATTCTTATCAAATAAGGATTCAATTATAATATTTGAACAAACTTGTACTGCTCCACCACTTACACAAGTGGATGTATTTATAATGATATTCAATTTATATATCTTAAAATAAAATTGTCAAAACGATTCACCCACCTATTAGATGTTTTGGATTTTAAATGTGCATTATATCCAATTTTTGAAGTTAAGTCTGGATTTTTTAAATAAAATTTTAGTTTATTTTTTAAATCCTCTTTATTAATATAAAACAACATTTCTTTGTCTTCTTCAAATAAATTATATAAATCAATAGACGTCTGTGTGATATGACACGAGCCAAGCATTGGGCATTCTAAGTCTCTCATTCTATAATGATAGATAGGATTTTTTAAAACATAAGTGGAGCCATATTCACTTATACCTAAAGATAATTTATGCTCAGATATAAATTTAAATACATCAACATCCATTATAATTTTCTCATAATTAAAAATTAAATCATTGTTTGACTTAAAATATTTTAATAATTTAGAAAGTAATATTTTTCTACCATTTGCAAAAACAATTAATTTACATAATAAATCTATTTTATTAATATTTGCTGAAGTGGTAATTAAAGGGTCTTTTGATTTTTGTTTCCAACCATTACCTCTAACTTCAATTTGAATATTATTTTTATTTAGAAAATCAATATAATAGGGCCTTGCTCCATAATTAGAACCTAGGAAAGATATTGCATTATATTTGAAAGGAGAATAAAATTGATTCAGTGCAATACTTGTGGCATATGGAAAATAAATGACATTAAAAATACCTTTCTTTTTAAAAAAGGAAATACTTTCCTGAAATGGTACGGCAATATATGTGAATTTACTTGCAAACATATAATATTTATATGGAATTGTTAATGAATCAACAAGGTAATTAACTGAGATAATTGAGCGTCTATTTAGAAAAATAAATAAATCATCGGTTAAATAATTGTCAAATAACATTGTAAAAAAGACTATACTTTTTTGGGTAAATTTAATATGTTTAATTTTTGTAATAATTTCACTTGTAACTTGATTATTAGTTTTTAAAATATTATGATCGAAGTATTTATTAATTGCAATTGTGGTTAACATATACTTGCTTTTCAAATCTTCAATTAATTGACTATTTACCCAATTACTAGTAACAGGCTCGTAGGGACTTGTCAAAAAACATATAATTAATTCAGTATTACGCATCTTATTTGTAAAAAGGATAATTATAAATTACTTTATTAGTATCAGACTTATGATTTAACCCGTTGCTCATTATCATATAAAAAAGATCAACTTCTTTTTTTGAAACTTGTGTCAATTCTAGTAAATTTGGAAAAATGAATTCGGAAAATTCATTATAATAAATATTATTTGTATTTATAAAAGTAATATGGTAATTCTCTAATAATTTTTTTAATTTTCTATACCTTAAATATAAAATAACAGGAAATAATAATTTTTCAAATAATGAAAATGTTTTTTTAAAATGTAACTCACATAAAATTAAAGGGATATCTTGATTTTCTTTATTTATATCATCAATTATTTTCCACTCGTATCCCTCAATGTCAAATTTTAATAATATTTTTTCTTGCTTTATTTTATTTATGAAATAAGATAGTTTTTTATAATCATGTGAATTAACGTCAGAGACTCCTAATCTTTCAAAATAAACTTTATTCTTATTCAAAATAAACTTTATTCTTAGTCATTGGTGCTATAGAAATCGTAGGGTCAAAACAAAAAATATTAATATTCCTAAAATAATCTATTAGATGGTCTTCAAATGAAATATCATCGTTGACTCCAAATGTTAAAACTGCAAAATTATTATTAATATTTTTTTGAATTAGATTGATTGGTAAAACATAACCACCATCTCCTTCTTTGCCAAATCTCTTGTATAAAATATCTACATAGGAAATATTAATAATATTTAATATTTTTTTGTAGATTGGAACTAAGAAAATATTTTTTAAAATATTCATTTATTTAAATTTTATTTATTGCTTTTAGAAAATTATCTGACATTTTATCAATGGTATATTTTTCATTAACTGTTTTAAAAGAATTTAGTTTTAGGTTATAAATCTTTTCTGGATTTTCGAAATAATTTTTAATTTTATCACTAAAATCTTCAACATCAAGATATTCAAATAAAATTGAATTAATACCATTTTCAATAGCATAAAATTCAGGTGCTTGATATTTATATTTATTATGCGTTAATACAGGTAAATAATTAGCAAAAGCTGTAAATAATGATAAACCTACAGAACCTGGATAAACAAATAAATCTGATATTTTAAAATATTGTGATAAAATTTCTTCATTGTATATAGATCCTATAAAACTAATTTTGCTCTCAATTTCAAACTTAATTGATAAATTTTTCAAGTGCATTTTTTCTTCTCCGTCACCGATAATTAAAAAATGAAATTCATTATCTAAATCGAATTTTTTTAAAAATTCAAAAACAATTTCTAACCTTGGCTTCCTGGTTAGTCTTCCGCAGTAAACTAAAACATTCTTATTTCTTAATACAGAGTTTTTAAAATCTATCAAATCATTTGAAATATCATCATCTTGTTTAAATTTAGATATATCAATTGTATTATTTAAATAGGTGATATTTTTGAAGTATTTATATTTTGTGGTGAAATTATAGTACTCTTTTTCGGTATAAACTATATTGTAGTCAACAAAATGCATTATAATTTCTCTGAATAATTTATTTAATCTACTACTATAGGGCATATCATAAATTGACCACCAATATATTTTATACTTGAAAATTTTACTTAAAAATAAAATTTTCAAATTATCTAAGTACCTGAGATTACCTTCTAAAACAATAATATCACCTTTTTTTACATTTTTAAATAATTTGAAATCACTAAACCAAAAAAAAATATTATTAAATGTATTGACTTTGAAAAATGAAATTTGAAAAGTAATATCGTTTAATGCTGTGTTAGGATACCCTTTGAAATATTTTGAACAATAAAAGAAAACATTATCTTCAGTTTTATTTAAAATTCGATTGAAAAAAGGAACTCTATACTTTGGTATAACGGCCTGAACTATATGTATATTTTTACACATCATTTATAATAAAGTTATTTTTTTATTGTTTATTTTATAAACTTTATCACAAAAATTCAATAATTTTTCATTGTGCGTTATTATAATAATAGTTTTTGAATTTTTTATGTTCATTAAATCTTTGAAAAATAGTGTTTCTGTTTCAACATCTAAGGCACTAGTTGCTTCATCAAAAATTAAAATATCAGCATTTTTATATAAAGCCCTAGCAATCGCGATTCTTTGTCTTTGCCCACCACTTAAATTTTTACCGTGTTCTATTAGTTTAAAATTTTCAATAGGTTGAAATAAATTAACCGGAAACATTGAATCATTTAATGATTTAATAGCATGTGATTTATTTATAAGATCCTCTTTTATACCAAAAGCTACGTTGTTAATTAATGGCCCATCTGATATGTAATAATCTTGTGTAACATAGCCTATTGAATTTTTCCAAAATTTATTATGTAAATTAACTTTATTTTTATCTATTAAAATTGTGCCGGATGTAGGCAAAATTAAACCGCAAATAAGGTCAACAAATGTACTTTTGCCAGATCCACTTTCACCAGTAATTGCAATTGTTGAACCTTTTTCGATTGTAAGATAAATATTTTCTAATATATTTTCGTCATTATTTTTATATTTAAAACTTACATTATTGAAATGTATATTTTCATTAAAATTAATTAGTTCATCAACTTCATTTTTATTTTGTGTTGCTAGGTTTAAATAATTATAAATTTGATCTATAACTTTTGCATTGAATTTTATAGACTGAATATTACTTATAACTCTATTAAACGATGGCATTATTCTCATTGCCGCAACTGCGAATATTGACAAGGTAGGTAAAATATTAGCGATTTGATTTTCATCCTCGATTATATAAATAATCATTATTGAAAAAGATAAAAATATTATTAAATCTATAAATATTCTCGGCAATTGAATTAATGTAGAATTTAATTGAATTATACTCTTATATCTGAACGAAATGTTTTTATATTTTGAAATAAAATAATCATTTTTCGAATTAATTAAAATTTCTTTTATGAATTGAAATATTTCATTTAATAATTTTAATCTTTTTCTTTCAAGTTCAATTCTTTCTTTTCCTAAATTATTATTAAATTTATTTGTAATTAAAATAAATACCGAGCCGAAAAATATAAAGGATATACTAATTATTGCTGCAGCAATAACATTATAGTAAAATAAAAAAGATACTAATCCTATACAAATTATTATTTCAGTTAAAATGAATAAAATATGATTAATTATAATATTACTAAACGTTGAACTTTCAGAAATTATATTATTAATAATTTTTGAGGAATTGTTAGATTTTATATTACTTAAATTTGAACTTAAATAATTAACTAGAATTTTTGTTGAAATGTAATGTTGCAAACCATATACATATTTATGTTGAAAGTGAATTAAAAAAATCAAAAAAACAGTCTTAAGTATATAAATAAATAATGCAAAATAAAGGAATTGCCTCAAATCAAAAGAGTCACTAAGTATATTAGAAAGAAAACTATTTTGACTTTTTCCTGTATTTGATAATTTTTGAATGATGGGTATGAAAATACCAACTGAAAATAATTCAAAAATTAAACCGATTAAAACTAGAATTAATAAAAATACAAATGTAAACTTTTGTTTTTTTGTTAAAATTTGCAGTATTTTATTTAAATTACTATTCAACTTGAATCTTTTTAATGTGATTTAAAATTCTCTCTCCTACATACTGATCCCACTTATCTATACCTCTATACTTTTTCCAAACGCCAGATTTTATTGAATCTAACTCTTTACTTATATCTTCCATACTATCTCCTATTAAAATATTTGTTCCAAAATCTATTGTTTCAGGGCGCTCGGTATTATTTCTTAAAGTTAAACATGGAATATCCAAAAATGAAGCTTCTTCAGTAATACCACCTGAATCACTAATTACACAAATCGAGCCTTTTAATAAACTTAAAAATTCAAAATACGGCAAAGGTTCTAATATTTTAATATGATTTAGTTTAATATTTTCATTTAAGATTTTTTGATAAGTGCCAGGATGTGCAGGAAATAAAATAGTATATTCTTTCGCGATAATTTCTAATTCTTCAAATAATTTTTTTAACTTCTTTGAATCTTTTGTATTTGAAACACGATGAAGTGTTAAAATTATATATGTTTTAATTGGAAATAACTGTTTTGTAGAAGCTATTTGATCTAATGAATTAATCAAAGTGTCAATCATTGTATTTCCAACATGTATTATACTTTCATCACAAATTCCATATTTCTTCAAATTATTAATTGCATAATTAGTAGTAACATAAAAATAATCAGATATGCTATCTGTTATTATTCTATTAATTTCTTCTGGCATTTCTCTATCAAAAGATCTAATTCCAGCTTCAATATGTCCCAAAAGTATATTATTCTGTTTAGCAACAATTGATGCAGCTACTGTTGAATTTACATCCCCAATAACGAGGATCATGAATGGTTTATTCTCTAAAACCACACTCTCATATTTAATAATAATATTTGCAACCTGAAATCCACTTGTTCCACTTCCAACATTTAGATTTATATCAGGATTAGGTAGTCTTAATTGTTTAAAAAAAACTTTATTCATTTTTTCGTCATAATGTTGACCAGTATGAATTATTCTAAGATCAAAATGTAAATTCATTTTTCGGCTAGCGTTAATTATTGATGCTAATTTTATGAAATTAGGCCTAGCTCCCACAATTATGTCTAAGAAATGTTTTTTCATATTTTATAAAAATCTTTATACCAAAGAATAAATTTCTTAACGCCAACTTCTATATTTATTTTTGGATTATAATTAGTAACTAGTCTTAGTTTATTTGTTGAAGCAAATGTTTTATAAACATCTCCCTTTTGCATTGGTAAATGATTAAACTCAGCTTTTAAATTTAAATTTTTTTCAATTTCATTAATGAAGTCCAGTAATTTTATAGAATTTCCATTTCCAATATTGTATGTTTCAAAAATATTTTCTACGTTTGTATTTAAATAATATTTGTGTATACTAATTATACCATCTATTATATCATCTATATATGTGAAATCTCTTTCCATTACGCCATTATTAAATAAGTTAATTTTTTTATTTGTTAAAATTGCTTTGGTAAATAAAAATGGGGACATATCAGGACGTCCCCATGGTCCGTATACAGTAAAAAATCTCAAACCAATTGTATTTAATTTATATAATTTTGAATATGAACAAGCCATTAACTCATTTGACTTTTTTGTTGCTGCGTATAATGATTCAGGAAATGAGGTATCTTCAGTTTCGGTAAATGGCATTTTAGAATTATTTCCATAGACACTTGAACTACTTGCATATAATAAATTTTTAATTTTAAATTGTTTAGCCACTTCAAGTATGTTAAAAAAACCTTTTATATTTGATTCAATATATTTTTCAGGAAAATCAATACTATGCCGAACTCCAGCCTGTGCAGCTAAATGAATAATTGAAATAAATTCATTGTTATTAAAAATTTCTATGATTTTATTTTTCTCCGATAGATCAATTTTAAAAAAGATAAAATTTTTGTCATTATTTATAAATTTTTCATTACCTCCAAGAATTATTCCCAATTCCTGCAATCTTGCATATTTTAAATTTACATCATAATAATCATTTAAATTATCGATTCCAATAACTGTAAAACCAATTTCTACTAATTTTTTAGCCAAATGAAATCCTATAAAACCTGCTACACCAGTAATAAATATTTTTTTATTTTTATAATCTTGCATCTATAATTTTTTTATCGAGAAAAGACTTTACATCAAAAATAATTTTCTTTTTTCTATTTGTAATTTTTTGAAAATTTATTTTCCTATATGCATCATGTGCAACGCATAGTATAATGGCGTCATAAGAATTTATATTAAAAGTATTTATCAACTTTACATTATATTCCTCTTCAGCTAAATCAGATGAAGCTAAAGGATCGTGAATTTCCACATTGCACTTATAATTAATAAGCTCATTGTATACATCGATCACTTTTGTATTTCGAATATCAGGACAATTTTCTTTAAACGTAAACCCTAATAAAAGTACTTTAGAATTTTTGATTTTAATATCTTTTGAAATCATTAGTTTTATTACTTTTGATGCAATAAATTGACCCATTGAATCATTCACTTTTCTACCAGATAATATTACTGCTGGATGATACCCAACTTCCTCAGATTTATGTGCTAAATAATAAGGGTCCACGCCAATACAATGACCACCTACTAAACCTGGCTGGTAATTCAAATAGTTCCACTTAGTTTTGGCAGCATCTAATACCTCTTGTGTATCTATCCCTAGTTTATCAAAAATCAGACTTAGCTCGTTTACAAAAGATATATTTATATCTCTTTGTGCATTTTCAATCGCCTTACTAGCTTCAGCAACTTTTATACTTGAAGCCTTAAATGTGCCTGCCTTGATAATAGATGAATATAAATTGTCAACTATACTTGCAATTTTATCATTTGAACCAGAAGTAACTTTTTTAATTTTTGTTAATGTATTTATTTTATCGCCTGGATTAATTCTTTCTGGCGAGTATCCGCAATAAAATTCTTGATTAAATTTCAAACCTGAATACTTTTCTAATATTGGAACGCAAACTTCTTCAGTACAGCCCGGGTAGACCGTTGATTCATATATCACAATATCTCCCTTTTTTATAACCCCCCCAACCATTTTCGATGCACTTTTTAATGGGTTTAAATCTGGTGATTTAAATTGATCAATTGGCGTAGGAACTGTTATTATGTATATATTATATTTTGAAAGATCGGTTAGAATATTGGAAAATGTTAACCCATTTTCGCCATTATTATTTTGTACATTTTTTAATATTTTCAAATCAGCTTCACCAGTTTTATCAACACCTTTTTTCAGTTCTGTAATCCTTTGCTCATCGATATCAAAACCTAAAACAGAATTATTTTTAGAAAATTCAATTGCCAATGGAAGCCCTACATAGCCTAGGCCAATTACTGCAATTCTATTTTTTTGATTTTTAATTACACTTTTCATAATTTTTTAAAAATTAACTTCTTTGATTGTATTTTTTAAACCATTTTTGAGACTTATTTTAGGCACCCACCCTATTCTTTTTATTTTAGTTATGTCCATTAATTTTCTAGGAGTTCCATTTGGCTTTGTTGTATCAAATACAAGTTCACCTTGATATCCAATTTCTTCAACAATCATCATAGCCAAATCTTTTATTGTAATATCGGTACCGCTACCGATATTCACTAGACCTTGATCATCATAGTTTTTTAATAAGAAAAAACAAGCATCAGCTAAATCATCAACATGAAGAAATTCTCTTCTTGGTGTACCTGTACCCCAAATAGTGACTGTAGGTTCATTGTTTTTTTTTGCTAAAAAAATTCTTCTAATTAACGCAGGAAGTACATGAGAATTTTCGGGATGATAATTATCATTTGTGCCATACAAATTTGTAGGCATAGCAGAAATAAAATTACAACCATATTGTACCCTATAACTATCACACATTTCAATACCAGCAATTTTTGCAATTGCATATGGTTGATTTGTTGGCTCTAAATACCCGCTTAATAAATATTCTTCTTTCAATGGTTGGGGTGCCATTTTAGGGTATATACAAGATGAACCTAAAAACAATAATTTAGTAACTTTATTCAAATAAGCTGCATGAATTATATTCGCTTCAATCATTAAGTTGTCGTAAATAAACTCTGCTCTATAAGTATTGTTAGCATGTATACCCCCAACTTTTGCCGCAGCAAGTATTACATATTCGGGTTTTTCACTTTCAAAAAAATCATTTACAGCTTGCTGATTTCTTAAATCTAACTCACTGGAAGTCCTTGTAACAATATTGTTATATCCTTCTTTTCTTAATTTACGTTCTAATCCAGAGCCGACCATTCCTTTGTGGCCAGCAATATATATTTTAGCAGTTTGCTTCATCATTATAATCCACTTTTTTTAATATGTAGCTCTTTTTTGAATAAAGTAACATCGCTAGCTACCATTTCTTTAACCAATGCTGCTAAATCATATTTAGGTTTCCAACCTAATTGAGTCATTGCTTTAGTTGGATCTCCAATTAATAGATCAACTTCAGTTGGTCTATAATATTTGGGATTTACTTTCACAACAACTTGGCCTTCATCCAATTTGTACTCACCAGTATTTTTTACAACATAGGCTTCTTCAGCTTCTTCTTTTCCTCTAAATCCTAATTCAATGCCTAATTCTGCAAAACTCATTTTCACAAAATCACGAATGGTTGTAGTAATTCCCGTTGCTAAAACAAAGTCCTCCGGTTTGTCTTGTTGCAAAATCAAATACATACCTTCTATATAATCCTTTGCGTGTCCCCAATCTCTTTTTGCATCTAAATTTCCTAAATACAAGCAATTATCCATACCTAAAGCAATTTTTGCTGTTGCTCTAGTAATTTTTCTTGTTACAAAAGTCTCCCCTCTTTGTGGAGACTCATGATTAAACAAAATGCCATTACATGCATACATGTTATATGCTTCTCTATAATTCACTGTAATCCAATATGCATATAGTTTTGCAACAGCATAAGGAGAACGTGGATAGAAAGGTGTAGTTTCAGATTGAGGAACGGCTTGTATTAATCCATATAATTCTGAAGTAGATGCTTGGTATATTTTTGTTTTCTTAGTTAATCCTAATAAACGTACAGCTTCTAAAATTCTTAGGGTACCAATACCATCGGCATTCGCTGTATATTCTGGTTCTTCAAAACTTACATGTACGTGACTCATTGCAGCCAAGTTGTAAATCTCATCAGGTTGAACCTCTTGAATAATTCGAATTAAGTTAGTACTATCTGTTAAGTCTCCATAATGCAAATGTAGATGTCTATGCTGTGTATGTGGATCCTCATAAATATGGTCTATTCTTTGTGTATTAAACAAAGAGGACCTTCTTTTAATTCCATGTACTTCATACCCTTTGTTCAATAGAAACTCCGCCAAATAAGCTCCGTCTTGGCCAGTAATTCCTGTTATGATTGCCTTTTTCAATTATTAATAAAATT
>Ga0194116_10006870_pt1 | contig 11956 bp, 14 predicted proteins | sample TA2MahsurfametaG_4_FD_148617 | JGI IMG/M metagenome (GOLD analysis project Ga0194116, IMG submission 148617) | Freshwater microbial communities from Lake Tanganyika, Tanzania - TA2015008 Mahale S9 surface | ecosystem: Environmental > Aquatic > Freshwater > Lake | place: Tanzania: Lake... | reverse complement strand
CTGACCCTCGGCAACGCTCCTGTTGAAGCCTCGTTGGAGATCACTTGCAGGAAGGCCACTGTCGCAAAGCAGCCTGCCGTGACGTGTACGGGCTCAAGTGTCGCCATCGATCCAGGAACAGCCCTAGTCCCGCACGTGCGCACCGGCAAGAAGGGACCCTGGAGGGTCATCACAACCGGTCAGCCGAAGATCAACGACAAGGGCGGCTTTGCCTGGCGCTATCGCACTGGGAAGGCCGTGAGTCTCTCGGTCTACTTCACGGTGGGCTCGACCGCGAGCAATACCGTGACAGTCACGACGCGCCGCTAGCCGGGGTCCAGAGCGCCACGTTATTTCCCACGCCGTAGGGGGCGTCGCCCGCAGCACCTCCGCGCTCCAGTCGGCGCCGCCTGCGGCACTTGCCGCCACCTGCCAGGGTGCGCGCCCGGCGACGAGGAGGTCGCGCGCAAGGTCCGCATTGATGGCGAGCAGCACCGTAGGCGGCAGCGACCGTGGCACGAACGTGTGAGCGGAGGCCCTCGGCGACGGCGCGCTCCGGCGTGCGCGCAGACGAGCCCGCCGCGGCCTTGACCCCGCCGATGTCGGCGCCCTCTTCGATGACCTGGTCGGCACACTCCAGGGCCTCGGCGAGCCCGAACGTGTGAGCGCCGGCGAAGAAGGAGTCTGGATTTCGGTTGACGATCGCCATGACGACGAGGCCGTCAACGCCGGCCGTGCGTCGGCCGAGGACGAGCGCATGGGACACCCAACGGCACTAGCGGCCCGCAACAGCAACGGCCCCCGGGCGAATCGGGGGCCGTTGCGGAGTTCAGGTCGATCAGCCGTAGGGACGACCGGCCCAGGAGAAGTGGGCGACGTTCCAGGAGTTCCACACGTCGGTGACGCGCACGCCGACCTGCGGGCTGGAGGCTTCGACGATCATGCCGCCGCCGATGTACATCGACGCGTGGTGGGCGCCGCCCTCGAAGAAGAACAGCAGGTCGCCGGGCTGGAGCTCGTCGGGGGAGATGCGCCGGACTTCCTGCGCCTGGACGTAGGAGTAGGGGGTCAACTGCACACCCACCTGGGCCCAGGCCCAGGACGTGAGCTTGGTGCAGTCCCACGAGTTGGGCGGGTTGGCCGCGAAGCTGTAGGGCTTGCCGACCTGGGCGAGGGCGTATGACACGACGATCGCCGCGCGGTCCGAGCTGACGCCGCTGCCTCCGCTGTAGCCGCCGCCGCCGTCGTCGTTGTTGTTGGGGCCGCCATTGGCGGAGGTGTCGCTGTAGCCGTTGTCGCCGCTGCTACCGGAGCTGATGCCCGCGGCGGCTGCTGCTGCCCGAGCCGCGGCCTCGGCGGCGGCTGCGGCGCGCTCGGCCTCGATCTGCTGGCGGAGTTCCTCTTCGAGGCTGCCGAGGTAGGAGTCGGCGTCGGCCACGGCCAAGTCGAATTCATCGGACCGGACCTCGAGATCTGCGAGTGCTGCCTGCTCCTGAAGCTCCTGCTGGGTGAGTTCGGCGGTCGCCTGGGCGAGCTGCAGGCGGGCCTGCTGGGTCTTGCGCAGGGCAGCGCTCTGGCCGGCGGCCACGATGTCGAGGATCACGGCCTGATCGAGGAAGTCCTGGGCATCGTCGACCAGCAGCAGCTGTAGGGAGGAGTCGATTCCGCCGGAGCGGTAGGCGGTGGCCGCGTACCGACCGATTGTGTCTTGGGTCTCCTTCAGCTGGGCCTTGGCGCGGTCGACCTTCTGCTGCGTCTTGTCCATCTTGCGGCCGAGCTGGTCGAGGGCGTACTGGGCGTCTTCGACCCGACCGTGGGCGGCCGCGGCCTTCATCTGAAGTTCCTCGAGGTAGGCCTTGGCATTGGCGACCTCCTCGCGGAGATCGGCACTTGAAGAGGCAGACCCGAAGAGTCCCGCGGCGCCCAGGGCGGTGGCCGCAAAAAACGCGGTCAGGGCCTGGCGACCTCGACGGTGGAGCTTCGGCACGCTCGTCCTCTTCCCTGCGGCCTACCGGGTGAGCTGTCGGGCTCGGGCGGGGAGTCGCCCTACGGCGGGGCCGGTGGTGCGCCCTGCTGATTCGCCCCAGGGATCTGGGTCCCCGGCTCCACGCCCCGAGGGGCGCAGACTCGGCATTGGTCGCTTGTTCGACGCCCGGTGGCGCCTCGTCGAGGGTAACAGTCAGGTCACGACGGGCAAACCCGATCGAGTCCCGGTGGGGAAATCCACGGGTGACGTGGGTCACCCGAATGCCGCCCCCTGAGTGACCAGTGGGGCATACGGGGCGAAACGGACGGCTGTACTCTTACGTCCTGGGCACAGACACCGTGAGGGAGAAGGTGAGCTGGACGGGGCTGCCGAGGGCGGCCTTGCGGTAGCCCTTCATGGTGCCGACGCCGGTGGCTCCGGCGTAGGGCCCGGAGCCACCGATGACGGAGACCGCGCCGCGGAAGGTCGCGTTGGCCGTGCCGGTCTGGTCGGAGGGAGTGGTGGCCCAGCCGCTCACGGACAGGCCGAGTCGGGTGCCGTCGGCGCGGGTGACCGTCACGAAGCCGCCGAAGGGGCCGTTGCCGTTGACGTAGTCGACGCTCCCGAGGAAGCGTAGGGAGGCGTCCTTCTTCCCCCAGCGGGTGGGGCCCTGCAGGTCGTTCCAGCCGTAGGTGATGTCGCCCGGCAGCGTCTCAAGGACCGTGCCCGAACTCGTTAGGTCCACGGCGAACGTGAGGTTTTTGGTGGTGGCCTTAGCTTGGGCGGGGGCGGCCCCGATCAGGGCGGCCGCGGTCAGGACGGCGATCGAGAAGGAGAGGGCGGCTCGGCGCACGGGGTACCTCCGGGGAGAATGGCGGGCAAGGTGCGGTGGCAACCGTATCGGGGCGGTAGCTCAGTTGGTTAGAGCAGCGGACTCATAATCCGTCAGGTCGTGGGTTCGAGTCCCACCCGCCCCACCGAGATTCTCGTGCAGTGCTTGATGTTCTGGCACTTGGTAGTTCCGGATGTCACGCGGTATCCCGCAGTGATGCGTACTCAATGCGTACTCGCCGAGCGGTCAGAAGGACACACAGATACGGGGGCGAGCCAGGGGCTAGGGAACGGAGCAAGGGGTCCCAGGGGCTCGCGGAAGGCCACAGGCAGCCAGGGGTGGGTGTTTCTCGCAAAGGCTGAGCGGTCAACACACTTGACCCGAGGGTCTTAACTTCTGCGACTCAAACATATGTAGATATGCCGCTGAGGCACTGCCCCTAATTTCCGGCAGTTTCCGCCTTGAGGCTTGCTTTCCTTGCTCGCTTGCGATGCATGTTGCACAGACCGTTGGCCGCCCACCCACACGCCCACGAGCACGAGCTGCCGCAAGACCCGCCTTGGTTCGCTCACGGATCAAATCCCGCTCAAACTCGGCCAGTGCGCGTCAGAGCGAGTGAGTACATGTCGCTCGCGGAGATTGCTGTGACCCCCGACCTTGCCTCCGTGGGTACGTCAAGAACGTTCTTGTAGTCGAATCCCCAGGCTCCCACTCGCCCAGACGCCGTCAACGCCAGGGAGTGGTGGGATGTCAGGTCGCCGCGGGCCGCGGCCTCCCTCTGCCGGACAAGCCACTTGTACAGGCGCCACTCGTCGGAACGTTCACCGTCCAAGGTGGGGCGGTTCCCGTTCACGCGAATGAAGTCGGCGTACGACTGCAGGTTGCTGTCCCAGCCGTAACGCTTCGTGACGGTCCACTTCCAGGCGGGCATGCTTTCCAGGGCCTGGGACCGGGGCCCGGAGAGCTTGCCGAGGCGGTGGGCCTGTCGCTGTGCGTCGACCCAGCGGGCGAGACGCACCTCGGACTTGTGCTCGGCGGACTGGCGGGGGTAGTAGCCGTTGCTGGCGTAGAAGGTGGCGACGTCCGCCCGCGTGTCCTCCCACGCAAGCGTGTAGGCACCGGTCTGCCAGTGGGGGCCGCCTGGTTCAGGGCCTGGACACGCTCACCGTCGAGGGAGTTGAGGGTTGCTGCGCGGCGCTAGGCGTTGATCCACCAGGCGAGTGAGCGTTCCATCTCTGATGTGGCTGCCGCTGGCGAACTGTCCGGGCATGGACGCCGAGGCGGCTGAGCACGCCTGGAACAGCCTCGTAGAGCTCGCGGGCGGCTCGAAGGTCGAGGACGTCGACCGTCACCGTGCCGTCGTGATCCTGGCCTGCCAGGTCAAGGTGCTGCGGGACTGGCTCATCGTGCAAGTAGTCGAGCACGCCGACCTGTCCCTACAGTGCGTGCGCACACCGCTACCGATCCCGAGCGAAACAGACAGCGAGACATCGCTTACCGCCAACGACCAGAGAATCAATCGCGAGTGCGGGGTCGGCGACTGCGGCACACGTACGGGATCGGAGGAGAGGAGTACGACAGACTCTTGGAAGGGCAGGGGGGCGGTTGTGCAATCGCAGCCTCCGCTGCTCTAACGGCCTGTGGAGCAAGCACCACCGGGGCTACCGACGTAGACGCGGGAAGTAGCGGTGGCGAAAGCGCTGCGACACCCAGGACCTATACCGCACAGCAGATAGCCGTCTTCCGCAACTACTTCAAGCAGGCGATGTCACTGGATGTGCGCCCACGCGTTGTCGATGAGCCACAGTTGCTCCCGGCCCTGCACATCCGGTGGCAGCCGCCGCACGAGCAGGGCGGACACCTTGGCGGCATCGTCACGGGAGAGCAGCAGGAGCTTGGCGGTCCGCTGCGGAGTCGCGATGATGAGGTCCACGCGCGCGGGGCCCATGCCCGCTCCCTGCGGCGTCGTGGCGATGACCTGGATCCGGGCAACGTCGGACCACAGCAGCCGGCGGTTGCCGGCGAGTGACAGGCCCAGGTCGTCGAGGGACCATGGGCGCAGTGCGCGTGCGTAGCCCAGGATGCCCGCGACGACGAGGAGGACGCCCAGGATGATGGCGACGGGTGATCCCCGCAGGCCTCGGAAGGTGATGATGACGCCGAGTCCCACGATGGCGGCAGCCATGGCGGTAGCCCAGCCGCGATTGCGGCCCAGGCGCATCTCGCCGGCGCTCGCGGTCACGGGATAACGCTACCCGGGTGCGCCGGGATCGGAGGGGACCTAGGCTCGCGACCAACCGTGATCGAGGAGGGCAATGTCGGTTCACTACCGCGCGTGCAATCTATGCGAGGCATCCTGCGGTCTGGAGATCACGGTCGAGGCCAATCGCGTGGTGGACATCCGCGGTGATGCGGCCGGCCGGCGGCACCGAAATGCGATCAAGGGGGACTCGATTGGTATGCAGGCTGGAGGCCTGCGGCTGCGGCACCCAACGGTCAACGGCGGGGGGCTTGAGTTCCGCCTAGGCTCAAAGTCGGCTCGCGCGATAGCGTTTGAGCCCGAAGGTTGATCGTCTCGGGTTTTGAGGCGTTCCACGGCTCCGTCACTGTCGCGTCCCCCTCAATGGTAGAGCTATCAATGGGCAGGAGTCCTACGTGCGGGTGCCCCATGTCTTCGGCAGATGGGAGTCCGCGTGACTCGTAACGATCGGGACCGGCAACAGCGCCAAGCCATTCGTCTTGAAATTGAGCGACAGGAACTCGCTCAGGCCTTCAAAGCGTCTCAGATTTCGACCCCGCTCACCCTTGCGACGAGTGTTGACATCAGGTCCACGTGTGCCGAGGCTCTTGAAATCCTGGATTCGGGCGGATTCGATCAGGCACCGGTGGTCTCTGGACCGGCCTGGGTTGGCTGGGTGCAACGGGGATCTCTTCAGGCAATGACCAATGGAGAGCGGGTCAAGAGTGCCTTCCGTCATCTGCCAGCCACGGCTTGTTGCTGCCTGAATATGCGACTAGAGGAATCAGGCCGACGGTTTTGAGGAGCGCTGTCGCCTCCTCCGGATCTGCTCGCCGCTTCGAGCAGTATGCACACCCGCCCTACAAATGCAGCAATAGCAGGGTTTTTCGGCCACGCGACACGCCGCTCCGGGAAGGCACAGCGCTCACTGAGGGGAGGCGGGCCAGGGTCTGCTGCCGTAGAGTCCGCCCATGTTCTTCCCCCGACTCGCAGCACTAGCAGCATCCCTGGCTGGCGTCGGCCTCCTTGCAACCTCGGTGCCCGTCTCGGCGGCTGTGAGCCTTGCGTCAGAGCGCGCAACCGCCGAGTGTGCCTGGTGGGTTGAGACCTCCATGCAAACCACCAACGTCCTCTACCCCGACACGGCCGCGGCGTACTGGACCATGCCCTACCTGACCGACGAAGCGGAACTGATAGAGGTCAACGGGGTTTACCTCGACGCCCGCTACTTCGCCATCCAGGCCTATGGCGCAGATGCGCAACTCTTCGAATCGCCAGCTGGGCAGGAGTCAGCCATCGCTGACTTTCAGATCCAGCCAAACGCCGGCTCGGTCAACCCCTGGGATACGCCGGCTCAACCCGGTGGCAGTTGGACCGTCACCCTGTCGGATGCGCCTTTGGTAGGCGTCAAAAACCTGCTGCCTTTGTCGCCGCAGGGCGCTGTGGAGCCCCTGATCCGGGAGATCCCGGCGACCACAGCCTTCCTCATGATCCGGGTCTACCTCCCCGCTGAAGGTTTCAGCGCCCTGAGGCCCCTCCTCCCCGAGGTGACCATCACCGACCGCGGTGGCATTGTCCGCACTCTGGAGCCCTGCTCGCCCACGCAGCGCAAGGCTCTCGCGGCGACGAAGGACGGCAAGGCCCTGGCCCAGGCCTTGAAGTCGCGCAACACCCCGCCCAGCGCCGACTGCGGGGACTCGTGTCCGCCCGAGTTGGAGTTCTTCAAGGTCGGATCCTCTGCCACGCCATTCCCAAACGCCAACAGCGCCTATGTCGGTGCGCTGTTCACCCCGGCTCAGGGCAAGGTGGTCGTTGCGCGCGCCGTCATGCCGACGACCAGCACGGGAGAGTCTCCCGAGGTCTGGCCTGGAGGCAGGCAGCTGCGCTACTGGTCGATCTGCAACTACGTCCATAGGGCGCCCTTCCCTGCTGTAGAGACAGTCTTGGGCGGCAACGGCAAGAAGGTTGTCGGTTGCACAAATGACACTACGACGGCTGTGAGCGCATCGGGCACGGCGACCCTCGTCCTCAGCTTCCCCGCGGACAAGAAGGCGATCAACAAGAGGCTGACCCGGATGAAAGCCGCGAGGTGGCTACCCATGTCACCGCGTTACGGAACTACGCAGGAGTTGCTGGCCTTCCGCAACATGCTGCCGAATTCGAGCTTTGCCCAGTCGGCCACCAACATCCCAACGACGGGCAACCCGGAGGCTGCGAAAGAGGTCATGGGGAGGTTTTACCCGCAGATCGGCATGTGCTCGATCAAGACCTTCCTCAAGTCCGGCGCGACCGGCTGCTTGAGTTCCAGCTGATCCGCAAGGTGCTTGTGACGACCGGAGCATTGGGTCTGGCGGCGGCCGGAGTCACTGTGCCAGGTGCACGACCTAATCCCAGGGAGGATAGCTGCGAAGATCTCGCGGGTTCGCCCAGGGGCACACCCGAGGTGTGGGACCTGCGTTTCGACCTACCGTGACGTCTCGGCCCGTCCGCACCGATCATCGAGGTGGTCGCAGTGTCCTATCCCGGTAAGCCCACTGAGCACCGTGAGCGCAGCGCCCTCGGAGTCGGGGTCATCGTCCTCTTCGTCATAGGGGGCCGGGGCAGTACCCAGGGTTCCCGTGACGCCTCACCGGCAGGCGCGGCTCCTTATCCGAGCGGTGAACAGCCGCTCAGCGGCGGTACGTGGTGCCCAGTATGAATCGCATGCGCCGAGTATCCGCCAGCCGCGTAGGGTAGGTGCACTGGCCCGCGCTGAAGCGTGCCAGCACCGCGAAGGACGAGTGAGCGATGAGTGCCACACTTGTATTGACTGGGGGATCACTCTTTACTTCCGGCTGGAGCACGTCACGGCCTGGCTCAATCGCCCTGGACGGCGAGCGAATCATCGCGGTGGGCGCTAGCGATGACGTCATGTCGCTGTGCACTCCGCAGACACAGGTGATCGACCTTCACGGTCGTCTCGTACTGCCGGGATTCCAGGACGCCCACGTGCATCCGGTCCTGGCAGGGATCAGCCTGCTGCGATGCGACCTGCACCATTGCCAGTCGGCGGACGACACTTTCGCTACCATCGCGCAATATGCCACGACCCATCCGGATGAGAAGTGGGTGCTCGGTGGTGGGTGGAGCTTGGAGTTCTTCGCTGGCGGCACTCCGACCAAGGACATGCTCGACGCGGTGGTGCCTGATAGACCAGTTTATCTGCCCAATCGGGATGGGCACGGTGCCTGGGTCAACTCAGTAACGCTCGCACGAGTCGGCATCAGCGAGATGACCCCGGACCCCCCGGACGGTCGCATCGAGCGCGACGCCTACGGTCGACCCACGGGAGTCCTGCACGAGGGAGCCATGGACCTCGTGGAAAGTTACCTGCCGAAAGTCTCCGCAGACGAGGGACAGCGTGCACTCCTCCTGGCTCAGCGGCACCTCCTTGGCCTGGGTGTGACGAGTTGGCAGGACGCGGCGGTTGGAAACATTTTCGGTCAAGGTGATCTACTTGAGACATATCGCAAGGCAGCCATTAACGGCGCACTCACCGCACGCGTCGTGGGGGCGCTCTGGTGGGATAGGGAACGCAGCAGCGATCAGATTCCCGAGCTGGTGCAGCAGCGCGCCGATGGGGCGGGCGCAGGATTTCGACCGACGAGTGTCAAGATCATGTTGGACGGAGTAGCGGAAAACTACACAGCCGCTATGCTCGACCCCTACTTTGATGGGTGCGGTTGCAGTACCTCGAACACGGGCATGGATTTCGTTGATCCCGTTGGCCTTCGAGAGTACGTCACGCGCCTGGATGCACTAGGCTTCCAGGTCCACTTCCATTCGTTAGGCGATCGGGCAGTACGCCATGCTCTTGACGCCGTCGAGGCAGCACGTGCAGCAAACGGTCCTGGCGGCCCACGCCATCATCTCGCGCACCTGCAGGTTGTTCATCCCGATGATGTCCCCCGCTTCGCGCGACTCGGCGCGACGGCTAATATGCAGCCGCTATGGGCAGCGCACGAACCGCAGATGACCGAACTCACGATTCCCTTCCTCGGGGAGCGACGTGCCTCTTGGCAGTATCCTTGGGCCGACCTTTTGCGCCATGGGACCGCACTTGCGGCAGGAAGCGACTGGTCCGTGAGCAGCCCGAATCCGCTTGACGGCATACATGTGGCTGTCAATCGTCGCGCACCGCACGCTGATGAAGATGTACCTGCTTTCTACCCCGAGCAGTGCCTGGACCTGGCGACCGCCCTGTCGGCCTACACGGCCGGATCAGCGCGCATCAATGGTCACGAGGACACCACGGGGTGCCTCGCCCCGGGTATGTTCGCCGATCTTGCAATCCTTGACCGTGACATCTTCGCGGCGCCAGCTCTTGAAATTGCTGACGCGCGTGTCGTATCGACTTATGTCGGTGGAGTCCTCGTGCACCAAGAGTGATACGAAGCTGCCCCACGGTGCGAGGTTGCCCGCGTCCCTCGTTGCTCTGTCGTCGTCGTCGATCGAGACCTGAGTGGGCTGCGAGGAAACAGATGACCTCGCGCGACGTAGGCTCGAGGAGCGCAATCGTGTCCATGTCGAGATGGCAACCGGCACATGCACCGTCGGCTTTGCGGGTGCCGGCAGCCCTCTCGTCATCGACGACGTAGCAGGGGCGCTGAATGACCTCCCGGAGAAGGATCTCGGGGCCCTTCCGCCCAGCGAGGCCATGATCCAGGAGATCCTCGACCTCCTGCACGACGCAGCCAAGTCTCCCTACGGCTGGGTCGGCGCTGCGCGAGGGGCTCCCCAACGCCCGCAACACCGTGTGGTGGCAACCCGACCCGCTCATGTGCGCGAACCCCTAGAAGCGCTCCGGGTCGTCGGCGGGACATGGGACGGTCACCGGGCATCCGCATCCCGCGCACTCGCCCTCCAAGAACCACGCGGCGATGTCGTAGTCCTCGAACGATGCCCGGATGACGAAAATGGTGGAGCCGCAGCACACGCATTGGTGCGTGGGTACGCCGCGCTGGTCGATCAGTGCGGGCGTGGGGGATGCGGAGTCACGCACCGGCCGCTGCGCGCTTGAGGGGTGCGCTCGCAGTGATCTTGACCGCACGGCGCGCGGGGATCTCCATGGTCTCTCCTGTCTGCGGGTTGCGGCCCCTGCGCGCCGACCTGTGGACCACGTCGATCGTGGCGACGCCAGGGATCTGGAGCTTCGTGCCCCGGGAGACTTGCTCGACGACAACGCTCGAGAGCGCGGCGAGTACGCCGTCCACCGTGCCTGCAGAGATTCCGCTGCGCTCCACGATGGCGTTTAGCAGTTCTGACTTGCCCCAGGGTGCTGCGGTCATGTTGCCCTCCTAGTGAGAATGATTGGCATTTGCAGTATACCCTGGTAGGGCGTCCCAGCGCCAACGGCCGTTGCGACTGATTGGTGTCCTCGCCGTCGTGCTGAGGGACACCGTGGTCCGTAGCTTGGCGCGGCTCTGCATGTCCGCAGACCTGGAGGCCAGCGGGCTCTCGCAAGCGGATGCCGCGAGCCTCATGGGGGAGATTCAGTCGTCGTCCACGTCAGTGGATCTCATGAGCCCGTACGCCGCGCCTGTGTCCTCCGGTGTCGAGACGGACGAGGTCATCGCCGAGAGCATCCCGGCCGGACTGCACGTGAACGGCCTGCTCGGTGCTCTGCTGGCCCTCGCCGGCGTCTTCCTCGTGCGCGGCCGACGCCGCGGCTAGTGCCGGGTAAGGCTCCAGTTGGGCACGTAGTAGATGCGTTTGACGGCGAAGCCAATGGCGATCCTGACGACCACGAGCACGGTGATGCCGGCGGCAAAGCCGATGCCGGGGATGAAGCACGCCGGGATCGCGATCACGGCGGCCAGGACAGGCGACAGCGCTGATAGCACCCAGTTGCGCCTCTCCACCGTGGTCAGGGTCCTCACAAGAAGGTCGTTGCGAATCGCAATGAGCATGAGCACCACCTCGAGGAAGCTGATGCAGGCCATGTAGCCTATGAAGAAGGCCAGGGCGCGGGGGTCGGCGGACTCAGCGAGGATCGATGCGGGGAAGGGCAAGAGGGCGACGAAGGCAAGGTAGGTGAGCATCGCCCAGATGTAGAGGTTGTCCATGCGCTGGAGCGTCAGGGTGAATCGGTGGTTGGCCTTCCAGTAGAAGGCGATCCACAGGAAGGTGAAGGCATAGACGGCGATGTTGGACAGGCCGCCGGTGATGGCGGCGCCAGCATCCTGCGATGTGGTCACGCTCGTGAGCGTCGGGGCGACGAGGGTTGCGGCTATCAGTGTGAGCGCGATGGCGTAGACGGCGTCGGAAAACAGGATGACGCGTTCGAAGCCCTGCGTGCTGCGATCGTAGAATCGCTGGGTCCAGGGATCGGTCGAAGTGTCGCGGTGAGACTCGGGCTGGTCCTCGCTCACCTCGTCGAGCATGCATCGAGCGTAACGGCTCTAGGGGTCGATGAGATCGATTCGCACGGCTGTGAGCATCTCGGGCAGTTCGGCCACCACGTCGCGGCGCGGGTCCGGCACGGCCAGGTGCGGTCCGCGCGGCACCTCGGCGAGCGCTCTCAGCCGTGGATCGGCGAGCACCTGCTCGACCAGGGCGCGATCGCCCCCGGTCACCAGGTAGGCGACGGGCAGGCAGGGCAGCACCACCTCCTGCGCATATGCCGCTGCCGCGTCGACGAGTTCATCGGCCTGCTTCTGCCGCCGCCGGGCGAAGCGCTGCTGGGACCAGCCGCCCGCCGCAGTGCGGCCCTGCACGTGGCGTCGGCCGGTGTCGCTCGCTTCGACGCGACCATCGTCGACGACCGCGGCCGCGAAGCCGCCCCGGCGCACGAGCACGACGCCGCAGCGCGGGGGATGCGAGATAAGGTCGACGAACCCCTCGACGGTCACGACATCAGTGGAGGGGAACAGCGGCCGCAGCCGTGCGGATGCGCCGCCGT
>Ga0194116_10006868_pt1 | contig 11958 bp, 30 predicted proteins | sample TA2MahsurfametaG_4_FD_148617 | JGI IMG/M metagenome (GOLD analysis project Ga0194116, IMG submission 148617) | Freshwater microbial communities from Lake Tanganyika, Tanzania - TA2015008 Mahale S9 surface | ecosystem: Environmental > Aquatic > Freshwater > Lake | place: Tanzania: Lake... | reverse complement strand
TTTCTTACAGTTAGATTATGATAATGATGGTAAAGATGATATTATTCAATTCGATGGATATGATGTAAAAGTTCCGTATACCTGGCCTGGCCCACAATTCTATTCTGGCAATCCTTTAACAAAAACATATCCAGATGTAGATAATAAAAAAGTGTTTGCATCAAAAATGATTGCAGCTGATTTTAATGGAGATGGATATAAAGATATTTTCTTACAATCTGGTATGGACCCATCGGGAACAGATTGGAGTACCTGTTGGTATTGTGACCCGATAATACCAAATAATATTATGTTTAACAATAGTGGTAAATCTTTTAAAGTAAAAGAGCTATCCGATTGGAAAGGAATTTGGAGAACATCAGCCGCCGGTGATGTTGATAATGATGGTGATATTGATTTATTAATGTTCACTACACATCAAGGTAAAGGATTTTACAATAAACTTTTAATTAATGATGGTAATGGTAACTTTAGTGTTAGAAAATCTGGTATTGATACAATAGAATGGGCAGACGCTACGGAATTGATTGATTTAAATGGAGATGGATTTATTGATTTGATTGTGAATGATATTATAAATACAGGTAATAGATTCAGAATACTATGGGGTAATGGTAATAATTTTACCACTAACAATTCGGTAACAATAGATATACGAACTGATATGTGGGTAATGGATATAGATGTATTTGATTTTGATAAAGATGGCTTCTATGAAATAATATTAGCTATGAATTATCCAAATGGTAATTGGAAATTAGAAATGTTTAAAACATCTGATAATAAAAGTTATAAAAACATTTCAAATGAAATAAATGATAATAATGTATATAACATTGGTTATTCGCATTTGATTGATATCGGTGATGTAGATGGTAATGGTAAAGTTGATGTTTATGTAAATGATAGAAGTAAAAATACGAGATGGGAATTTGATAAAATCTTAATAAGAAAATAATATGGCATATAATAAATTCAGATGGTGGACAAAGGGGAGACCTAATAAACCACTTAAAGCCGATGCCCCACTTTTATTAAAGATACGAAATGGTGACTTTGATTATTCTTATATGTTTAGTGAGGCTAAGGCTGTTAAAGAAGCTGCCCAAAAAGCTGGTGAGGATACTTATAAGAATTATGGGGGCACGGATGAGCAGAATCGTATTCAGGCTTCTTTGGAAGCTGGGAGGATGAAACGAATCAAATCCATTAAGTTGGAATTAGAAGCTATGGATGATGAAAATAGAATTCTATGGAAACTTCGTAAAGAATTAGAAAAAGAATTTGAAAAAGATTTGTGGGATAAAGCAATGCAGAGACAAAGAGGTAATGGAACTTTAGAAGCTCTATACTTATGGTATAAGAAGCAATGTAAGCAGGGAACAACTAATTCGGAATTCGATATTAAATATCAACGCCCGAATACCAAAGGATTAGAATATTTATTCTAAATTGGTTACATATTGTTTAACTAAATTTAACAAAATGGACGACGGTGATAGTAAAAAACAAATTAAACAAATTAAAACAAAGAGAGCATCGATTAATGTTCTACAAAGATACATCACTAATGTTAGCGATGTTCTTTCTACCACTTGGTTACGATGCACTATTCAAGCTAATGATGGAACTGACAGGTTCGTATTGGGGAGCAGACGTTATCTTTTACTCAATTTCAGGATGCTTTTGGTTGGCGTATATATTGCTTACGAAATATTTAAATAAAACAAAGTATGAATTACGAAATTAAAACAAAAGAATATTTTGAAGCCTTTGCTTTAAAAGATTTAAATAAATTATCTGAAATATATTCCGATAGTATCAATTTAATTGATTGGAATGGAAGTTGGACTGGTAAAAAAGATGTATTAAATATTAATAAAGAACTTTTTCAAAATGAATTTGAATTAAAAGTTTTAGATACAGTTCAATATAAAGATAGAACTTTTAATACCTTATTAATTGAAATGGGTGTAAATAGTTTAGAAGTTATTGATGTTATTAAATTTAATAAAGATTTTGAAATTGAGTACATCCGAGCATATAGGGGATAGTTCTATTTTACACATTGATGTGGGAAATAAACCTATTATGGAATGGGTTAATGAAAACAAGTATATTATTTTTTCAGAAATAGTTAGATATTCGGAAAAAATGATAAAAGGCGATTTGGAGCACATAAATGCCATTATGATTTCAAATCTGGCGGATAATGTTGTATTTATTTTAAGAAATGAATCCGTAGATTCAACATTGAATAAAGCTATGGAATATTTTCTTAAAATAGAAGAATATGAACAATGTGGAAAAATTCGTGATTTGTTAATACTTATTTCCAATAGAAACAAAAGTGTTAAAGATTATGGAAGAAAAACTTAAAAAAGTAATTTACAAAATCAAAGATGCATTAAAACAAATTGATGATGAAGGCGTTTACCATCCTTTGTTAGATGAAATTTATGATTATTGTGAAGAGATGGACGATATAATTTATTCCGAAGATGAAGATGGTATAGATATATCTGATTACATAGATTAAATAAAATAAATGGATAGGTTACTTTTAGGGTTTATATATGGACTTTTTGCACAAATTCTTACCTTTTTGCAATTACAAGGTGGTATAAAATATAATTGGTTTTTGAAATATCCAACATTGACATTATTGGTATCAATACCAATTAGCTATCTTTATTTGAAATCAGTAGGATATTTTGTAGAAAGTTTTAATGGTGAAATATGGCCATCCCGCTTAATTGGATTTGGGATTGGTATAATCGTATTCGCATTAATGAGTTATTACCTATTTAACGAAGCTATAAATCTTAAAACATTTGTTTGCTTAATATTAGCTTGTGGTATTTTAGGAATACAAATATTTTGGAAATGAGAAAATTAGATTTGGTTAAGGTTGGAGATGAACTATACGAAGTAATAAGAAGATATTCATTCACTAAATTTAGAGTATCAATTGATGGCGAAGTTGCTACTGAATTAAAAAATTGGATTGGTTGTGAAAAAATATTAAAAAGTAATCAAACAAACGAATATTTATTTGTAAATTTAATTGAAGAAGCTAAATTAGATGACAAATAAACAAAAAAGAATATTAGATTTTCATTATTCATTATGGTTGTTGAAGGATTTTTTTTGGATGGCTAATATGCCAATTCTTAGTTTAATATTAGCTTTGCCCGCTATATTGATTTCATTATGGATGTGTATGATTACAGCCGGTAAACAACTATCAGAAAATAAAATGATATTATGGTGGTTGATAGCTAATACTAATTGGATGGTTGCTGAAAAGTTTGAAACCAATACATATTGGTTGGCTTATATATTCTTTGGTATTGGTATTATTGAAATAATTTTATATATTTACAAATATTTAATTGGGCAAAAACTATGACAAAAAAACAAATAAAAGCCAAAAACCGAAAACGTATGGCTAAAAAAACGATTAAACAGCAACAAAAAAAGGGAAATTATAGAATAAAATGTTAAATAAAAAACCTATTGTTAAATATGTTTTTTAATTTGGAAATATAAAATATTTTTATTAAATTTGTTGATATGAAAATGAGGATAACACACATAAGTGATACACACAATAAGCACAACCAATTAAATGGTAAGTTGCCTGGTGGAGATTTACTTATTCACAGTGGTGATATTTCATCTATTGGTAGAGAAAAAGAAGTTAAAAGATTTATTAAATGGTTTAATGGAATTGATAACTATACCAATAAAGTTTTCATAGCAGGTAATCACGACTTAACATTTGATTCTGAAATATTATTCAGAAACAAATCAGAATACTTTGATAGGGTTCAATACGATGGGATTGCTTCAGTAGGTAAACCACAATGGTTGGATATTTTATTAAATTTGGAATTGAATCCTAATGTATTTTATTTGGAGAATTCATTTGTTAAATTAGATGGAATTAAAATATGGGGTTCTCCTATCAGCCCTTCATTCGGTCATGGTTGGGCATTTAATAAAGATAGAGGATATGATATAAATCAGGTATGGAATAAAATTCCTATGGATACTGATATTGTAATTACTCACGGCCCAATTTACGGATATTGCGATAAATCGGCAAACACGTATGAAAATGTTGGATGTGTAGATTTGTATAACACATTAAAAAAAATAAATCTCCCCTTACACTTTTCAGGTCATGTTCACGAAGGATATGGGTATAAGGAAACAATTTGGGGTGGATATGCTTTTAATGGATGTACGTGTAATTTGAGCTATGAACCAATTAATGAACCAATAACTTTTGATTATAATTTTATTGGTAGAGAGTTAAATTTTGAAATGTAATGAGAAATAAAAAAATATATTTGTATTTGGATGATGTAAGAATTCCAACGGAAGGTGAGTGGGAAGTTGTAAGGAATTATGATGAATTTGTAGCACATATCAAAATGAATGGTTTAGAAAGTTATGAGGTAATTTCTTTGGACCACGATTTGGGTGAAGGTGCTATGCAGGAATATTACACAAACACCAAACCACATTTTGAATTGGATTATAAAAGAATTGAAGAGAAAACGGGAATGGATTGTGCAAGGTTTTTGGTAGCAGAAAGTATGACTAAAAATATACCACTACCACAAATTTTTGTACATTCTGCTAATCCAATTGGTTCGGCAAATATTATGGGATACATTAACAATTATTTCAGAAATCAAAGATTGCCTGAAGTGTGTACAAAGGTTAGTATTGCTCACACTTATACTGAATTAATAAGTGAAGAGGAAAGACACCGTAGATATAAAATTATCAAAGAATCAAAAAATTAATTTATGTTAATTGGAACAATTTGTGTAGTGGTTGCTCTTTGGATGGCTTATGAAATTTGGAGAGCACCACTATTACAAGAAACCGAAGATGGTAAATTTATAACAAAAAGACCTACAAAAAAATTAAAAGATTTATTCAAAGGAAAATGATATGGATACTATTTGGACGTTTGGAGATAGTTTCACAGAATATTATAATCCAATGAAAAACGCAGAACCACATTGGAGAACACGATATATAGATTGGAAAGGGTATATACCAAAAGTATATGGTGAATTTATAGCAGAAAAACTCAATTTGAAATTAATTAATAAAGGTAGAGGTGGTTGTGATAATTCTTTTATTTTTGAAGAGTTTTGTAAAGTAGCATCCGAAATAAAAAAAAATGATATTGTTATCTTTGGATGGACTGATGTAAATAGATTTAGATTGTTTAATAAAAATAACAATTGCGCATTCTTTAATGCAAGTATAGAGCGAGATGGTGAATTCTTTTCTCACGTTTCATTGGATACTTTTGAATTTTTATCAAAAAAAACTATTCAGGAAATTATTATAAACAGAGAATCTGAAATGTTTATATACGAATTATCTAATTGGATACAATTAATTAATTTATTTTTAAAAAATATAGATGTCATCCACTGGAGTTGGGATACACAAAATAGTATTTGTAAAAATATGATAATATCAGACAACTACCAAAGAATAAAAAATGAAACAAAAGGAGTTGTCGATGATGGGCACTGGTCTGAAAATGGTCATAATCAATTTTCAGACTTTTTAATAAAACAATTAAGTAAAAAAAACAAAAACAAATTAATATGAAAGTACACTTTACCTCTACATTTTTTAAATCGTTTAAAAGATTATTAATGCAGCAGACGTGGTGGTATAGAACGTATTCAACGATACGTTATGATATCCCTATATTCATTAAAAACATTTATCAATTTCGTAAAGAATTATATAGATACCAATGGTGGGATTATTCATTTACACTTTTGATGTTAGAACGTTCACTAACCATTATGGAAAAAAGAATGAGTGAGAAAGGTTGGGAAGTTTCCGAAATACGTGAACCAAAAGTAAACCAAATGCGTAGGGTATTGGAACTTTTAAAGAATAAACGTGAGGATAATTATGTAGATAGAGCAGAAGCCGAATTAGGTGAAATCGTTTATGAAGATTGGTTATTTGAAGATAATTCAGATGGAACGCATTCTATAAAAGATACATTAACTCAAAAAGAGAAAGCTCATAATCGTAAAGTATTTAAAAGAGCATCTGCTATTGAAAAAACCGAATGGAAGGAGTTATGGAATATATTTCACGGAACTAAAAACTCAAACAAATACGGAACTGAATACGATGGCACGGATATGCGAGGTTGGTGGGATTAATTAAAAAAAACATATGAAAAAATATAAAACACAATTACTAGCTATTACATTATCAATTCTATTTTGGATATTATGTTTCCAATGTAGTGCTCAAACAAAAAATAAAGAGGTTGATAAAATTTATCAAAGTGTAGATTTATATCACCTTCAATCCAACCCTATCTTATATAAATTTATTGAGGAGTGGCATGGCACTCCTTATAGATTAGGGGGTACAAATAAAAGGGGAATTGATTGTTCACAATTCAATAAACGTTTGTACAAAGATGTTTACAATAAAGATTTAGAAAATACTGCACAAAAACAATGGAATCAAACTATAAGGATTCCTGAAGCGTGTTTGGAAGTTGGGGATTTAGTATTTTTTAGGAGTAAAATTTCACCTTCAGGCTGGCATACAGGGGTTTATATAGGGAATACTTTTTTCGTACATGCCGCTAATAAAATTGAAGGCGTTAAAGTTAGTAGTATAGAAGAAGCGAGATATAGAAACTCTTTAAGGGGTTATGGTAGATTAAAATAGATTTGGAAATCTAAAAAAAAGTTCGTATATTTACAATACAAAAAGAAAGGAGGTAACTATGCCACTATTCAAAGAACTCAAAGAATTAGAAAAAAAATTAAAGTACTATGAAGATATGGTACCTGTAAATAATATGGGTAAATGGAGTCGTAGTGTTGCCATTGAAAGTTATAAAATTAGAATATCAAAATTACAAAAGCAGATAAAAGAATTACATAAACCAAAAGATGAACATAAATGAACAAAGAAAAAAAGCAATATAAAAAAGTAAATAAATCTAATTTAATTAATTGGTTCGTAGCAAATAACAAAGTACAAAAGAATAAAGATATTGTGATTCTTTTTCCCGTAGTTAAATTTTGGTACAGCGAATGTTATTTCTTTGAAACGGGATTTTATACTCCAGCATTTGGGGTAGCAATTAGTTTCTTAAAATGGAATTACTATTTCACATTACAAAAAGGATATTAATAAATAAATAAGTTATGGAATTACAAATTACAAAAGACGAGTTATTGGAAAAATTAAATACCGAAGCAGTGAGTGTAACATTCACAAAGGCTGATGGCAGTGAACGTACAATGGTATGTACGAAAATGATTAGTAAAATCCCAGAAGCACAACATCCAAAAACGGATAGGGTTGTAAAGTTAGATGAAAACGGAAACGTAATCGAAACTGATTTAGTAACGGTTTACGATTTGGAAAAGGAAGGCTGGAGAAGTTTTAATTTCAGTAAAGTGAAAGCAATAGGATAATGAATCCAACCGATTTAACATCTAAATTATATCAATCCTTAATCGAAGCAGGAGTGGATATCAATAATATTCAAGAGCAAATCACAAAAGAAATCGCACGATTGAATGATATCAAACCAATTCATTTTAACAATCCCGAAAAACTGAATGGATTGATTAAGCATAATAGTAACATACTATTAGAGGTAACTTTTATTGGAAGGGATTTATCATTAAAAGAGGATAATTGGACGTGGTTAGTTAAAGAAGCTGATACCAATTTTGAGCATAGTTTAACAATACTAAAATATCCAAAAAAGAATGGGTATGCTACAATGATAAAAAATTCATACGGACAAAAAACCGAAGAAGAAATCATTAGAAGCAATTTAAATAATATGGATTTTATGATTGATAAAATGTATTCACTAACTGAACTACCTTTTTAATATGAATATGATTGAAATAATTGGATGGATAGCAACAATAGGTACAATACTATCGTTTGCTGTTAAGGATATGTACAAACTTAGATTAATCAATGGTGCGGCATCAATTGTATGGATTGTTTACGGAATATTAAAAGTAGATAATCCAATTATTGTAATTAATTCAGTAGTAATTGTAATGCACTTATATTGGTTTTACAAAAATGTTATATATAAATAAAGGGGATTAACTTTTATGGTATTAAGTTATTGGTTACTCATATTTACACTTTATGTTTTTGTACTTTATAAAATAACAGGGCTTGAAAATATAAAAGATAGTTATAAAATTTTTTTCAATAAAGAATATTGGGTTAACTACAATACTATCGAATTTGCTGCTTGGATGGCAAAAGCAATCATTATAATTCCAGGATTGTTATTTGGTATTGAGTTATGGTATATGCACTACTTAACATTAACAACGAGCTCACTTCTAATTTGGGCAAGTATGAAAAAAAGTTTACCTACATTAATTCTATTCAATACAATTTGGATAGGAATTTCACTAACTATATTAATCAGACATTATGTACAATAGAAAAAAGGGGGTTGGGGGAAATCGTGTCGCTAAGAGGGAAAATTTTTTGATAGTTGCCCTTTCACGTTTGAAAACCATTATAAAGGAAATCTATATAGGGTTCAAATGGGCAGAAGAGAACAGGGATAAATCGGGCTTCGGTAAATTTTAAATTATGGATAAAGAAACACTATATTCACAAATAGAAACCCTAATCATTCTATGGAGTAATGATGGAACAAAAACCGCAGGTGAACTTACTCGTCAAATAATGGATTTAATCTATGAAAAGAAAGTGGAATGGCATGATGTGGATTTTATGTACAAATGGATTAATAAACATAACGGAAGATAAAAACGAAAACCTATGATAGTACAAACGATACACGAAATACTTAACCCATTTGATGTAGAAACACCATTAGGATATGGTGTTGCTTTGTTTATGATTGCGGGTTCAATACATTCAAATCCACAATTCATTGTAAGAATTTATCACAGTGGTATCCTTAGAACGGTGGACCAAAATGATATTCGTATTTATGGTAACCCTACAACGGGGGAAAGTTTAAAACCACAAACCGATAATGCGGAAAACCTTAATAAAACTATTTCAGCTAAATAATACCCAATGAATACTAAAGATAATCCTAAGAGCGCAGCAATAGGAGTGTATAAAGAATATCTATTGATAGAGAGAAAGGATATTGAAGCCCTAAAAGAAACCGCAATCAATTTATTAAAGGATGCGGACACCGATACATCAAAGTATCATAAAGGTATGGCGATAATAGATACAATACATTATCTTAAAGAAAGGAATATATACAATAGAGAATTCAAATACAAATCCTAAATGAGAATAGGTATTATAGCAATGGGTAGAAGTGGAGGATACAATTTAGGAAAATGGATTAGTTCTGAATTAGGATATCCCTATAAACACGAACCTTATTGGAATGGAATTCATATTGATAAAAGTAGTGTAACCAAATACAATATGTATGAAGTATTTGAAGGTAATATCAAAACCGAATTCGATAAAACAATTGGCTTATACCGAAACGATTTAAGAGAATGTGTAATATCGCATATAAGAGCTGAAGAAAGTGGAGAATGGCACGTACCTTATACAATAACAACCGAATGGATAGAGGAAAGGGAACGGCTGATTAAAGGTAGAATCGAAGCCCTAAAAGAATACCTAATTCGTTTAAAAGAAATACCTACAATAGAATGTTGGATAACATATGAAGGTATATATCAAAGTGGTAAGGATATCCAAAAGGTATTAAAGTATTTAGATATCAAAGCCCCAAAGTATTTACACCTATTGGATAGTTCAAACCGATTAAGAAAAGATAAAAGAAATAAACTAAAACAATTGATATGAAGCATCAGAATAAATTGCATAAATGGGGATACGGATTTGGAAAAGCATTAGGATGGATTATTTTAGGGTTAATTGCTTATTGGATTATTTGGGCGATTGCTACATTGGGAACGATTATAAATGAAGTTAATCGAATGTAGTGTATCAATGTACAGCCGTATCAAAATTAATATTGTAGTATGATTTGTGAGTGATAGTGGGATTTTGTGGTAAAGAGTGGGAAATAATTACTCAATGTCAAAATATATTTATATATACTTACACACTACAATAAACATAAAACCTTAATAAAGTATATCAAAGGAATCTCTAATACCCCACCTTTACACGCCGTGAGAGCAAAAATTTTTCTGTATGAGCCCTTTGCAGTTTGCTCAAAATCCCGTAGTGAGTTTACAAATGTAAAATGTGTAACAAATATGTAACACGGCTGAGCAAAAATATGTAACAAATGTAAACTGAAGCGTGTTACATATTCGTGATTCCCGATGGACGCCTTTTAGTTTCCCCCAGGGCGAGATAAAAGAAAATCGTGCAAAGATACGAAAAAAAATTCACATAGCAAAATAAAAAGTTATCCACACCCCTTGACTTTATGGGTTTTTTTTCGTACCTTTATAGGGCGGTGCGGGCGGGAATAATCTGAAAGTGGGGGCACATAACTAACTGATACTCAACACGTTAGAATCCTACGAGAATCTTTTTACTTTAATCCATTCTATATAAGCGCTTGATAATCAACACGTTAGCAAAGTTTAGTTAAACAATCGCTTTGGTATATAACGTATATTATGTTAAATAGAATTCCGGTTGAGTATCAATGGGTTAGCTCGAAAAAACCCCCAAATGTCCTATATAAGATATTATGTTAAATAGAACCCCCGAGCGGAAAATATTTCTCGTTGATTGTCAACACGTTAGCCAGTTTTACAAAAATAATGTAAAAAATATTTTGCTATATCAGGGGAATTTTGTATCTTTACTCTGTAAATGAATCACAAATCTATAAATCAATCAGTTATGAGTTACGCATCAGTTAATTACGAATCCTTTGGTAATATAAAAAAAATCCCAGCTAATAGGGCTAGGGTTGTTAAAGCTGGTACGCCAGTAGTTACTTACACTACAATGTTCGGTACGAGTTACCGCTTTCCCTATCGTACTAAGAAGCAGTACGCTGAAATCGTTTCTTTTGTTAAGTTATTCCGCCAGGAAGATATTACTTTGAAACGTATCCTTTCGGACTATTCAGTTAAGATGGGACGTTATGTGAATGAACCTAAGTTAAGAAAGGAATTGAAACAGGCGTTTGGTTTCACTAAATCAGCTATTGACCATATCCTTTCTATTCACTAATTCCCTAAATTAATTCAGATGAAAAATTATCAAATCATTCTTACAGCTATCGTATCCTTTGGAGTTGCTTACGCTATCTTATTTGGATACATACCAAGCCGATACTTCGCCGGTGAGTTAAACGAATTGGGATGTGCGGTTATAGCATTAACGATGGGTTTGTTATCTACCTTCGCCATCGATTGGAAAGGTTTCTTTAACTATTTAAATAAATAATACTATGAGTGGATATACTAGATTCGATAGACATGCCAATATGAGTGGTGAAACACTTTCTGAAATTGGTTCTATTATAAGGGATGTCGATTTTACGGAGTTTGAATTAACTAACCAATTGTATGGGTTGTACGATGGATACCTTTACGATGAGCTATTGGTTAATTCACAGGACCTACCTAAGCAATTATTCAGACGAATCATTAAGGTATGGGCTATTGTGAGTAAGTATCCCAAATTAAGTTATACATACGCTAAGATGGATGACGAGGCCGATGTGGAGGCGTTGGAATATTATGAGGGTATGGGTGTAGCCGAAGGTAAAAGGTATTTAGCAACTATATAAACAATAATAAGTTATGAGTAGAAAAATCACACAAGAATCAGTTAGGAACTTTTTAGATGGAGTTCCCTTTAAGAAATCAAATATGAGTGTAGTGCGTGAGGGTACTATATACTATTTGAAGTTGCATGGCAATAAGATAGCCGCTTTGGAGGCCG
>Ga0194116_10006867_pt1 | contig 11958 bp, 3 predicted proteins | sample TA2MahsurfametaG_4_FD_148617 | JGI IMG/M metagenome (GOLD analysis project Ga0194116, IMG submission 148617) | Freshwater microbial communities from Lake Tanganyika, Tanzania - TA2015008 Mahale S9 surface | ecosystem: Environmental > Aquatic > Freshwater > Lake | place: Tanzania: Lake Tanganyika... | reverse complement strand
AAAGGCGCGTTTAGTTTATTTTTTGATGAAGATGAATCTGAAGAAAGTTATGAATCGGAAGGTGGAAATGGAAAAGGCTTTTTAGAAGGAGGTCAATCTTCTTCCCAAGAGTCAGTTACAAGCGATAGTGATAAAACTGTCGATAAGAAATTAACATATTCGGGTGTAACGATTCCATCTGAAAATTCTTTGACTGAAGAATCTGTAGCTTCTGAAAACGATGCTCTTCCTATAATATTTGATAAAAAAGAGTCAACTGAATCAATAGAATCTCCTGAATCAATAGAATCTCCATTAAGTTCAATAGTAAAAGATAATTCAGAAACAGAACAATCAGTGACATCTGAAAAGGAGTCAAATATTATTGAAAGTCCAGAAGAAACTCAAGATTCGATTTTAAATGAAAAAGAATCAGAAGAAATATTTCCAGTTTTACCTGCTAAAATATCTGAAGAAATATTTCCAGTTTTACCTGCTAAAATATCTCAAAAAATACAAGAAGAAGAACCTCAAGAAGAAGAACCTCAAGAAGAAGAACCTGAAGAAGAAGAAAAACCTGAAGAAGAAGAAAAACCTCAAGAAGAAGAACCTCAAGAAGAAGAACTTGAAGAAGAAAAAATTAGAAATATAGATGGAATGAAATTAAATAAACCTTACTATTTTCAAACATTGATTGAAAAGAAAGATCCTGTATTAATATTAAAAGAGGATACCAAAGAATATAATGCGTATTCTAGAACTTGTCTATCTGATAAAAGAAGACAACCTGTTATATTAACTGACTCTCAATTAGAAAAAATAAATAAAGAACATCCAGGTTTTTTGAGAGAACAGGATGTAATTAAATATGGGTCAGATGAAAAACATCAATTTAATTATATTTGTCCTCGTTATTGGTGTTTAAAAAGTAATTCGTTCATTGATCCAAATGACCTCAAAATGGTAAAAGGTGAATTAGTTCACCAACCAAAAAAAGGTCCTTCATGTGGTAAGGTTTTGCCAAAAAAAGAGAAAAAAGTAAAACCTGGATATTACATTTATGAATTTAATGATGAAGCTTACCCTGGATTAATTCCAGACAAACATCCAAAAGGATTATGTTTACCATGTTGTTTTAAAAACTACAATACGGAAGGTAGAATTAAAGCCAAAGAAAGTTGTCTAGCAAAAGAGAAAAAACCAGGAGATAAACAATTAGAGAAAAAACTGGATGTTACAAAAGAACATGAATATGTTTTAGGACCAGATAAATTTCCATTAGATTCTGGACGGTGGGGTTATTTACCAGGAGAAATACAGACAATTTTACATGAAATAAATGCCGATTGCCAGATAAGTAAAACAAATACTAACATTAAAGAAAATCATCCTTGTTTATTACGACATGGTATAGAAATAAATAAAACTCAGTCATTTATAGGTGCTATTTCAGATATAATATTTTTTGGTAAAAGAATTGTAGATCAGGAAAATCGTTTAACAACAAAAATGGCAAATGTTTTAAGTATAAAAGAAATGAAGGATAGAATTATTAAATCAATGGATATCGATTCATTCATTAAATATCAAAACGGAAATTTAGTATCAGATTTCCATGATCCAGAGAGAAAAATTGTACCAGAAAAATACCAAAACTCGAAGCTTTATAAAAAAATTAATTTTGATATTCCAGCAGAAACCGCATATTTCATGAAAGTAATATCCGCATTCGAAAATTTTGTGGCATTCTTAAGTGATGATGATGTTATTATAGACCACACCTATTTATGGGATATTATAAGTATGCCAAATAAATATTTGTTTCCAGATGGTGTAAACCTGATTATTTTTCAATTACCAAACGATGATATTACAAATAACGTTCAACTAATTTGTCCGACAAATCACTATTCTTCTGAATTTTATCAATCAAGAAAACCATCTATAATAATGTTAAAAGAAGATGGATATTATGAACCGATTTATTCTTATTTAACAGATGGTAAAAAAGTAACTATTACAAAAGAATTTAAAGAGCGAGACCCACACTTATCAAAAACAATGAGAGCTATTTTCAAAGAATTGATAAAGCCATTTTTTGATTTAATATGTAGACCATTAGATAGTATGCCAAATGTTTATAAAGCTAAGCGTCCTTTGCTTTTGTATAATCTGGTTCAAAAATTAGACGAATATCAATATAAAATTTTAAAGTTGGTTATGAATTTTAATAATAAAATCATTGGTGTAATTGCTGAAGAACCTGGAGGAACAGAGATAAGCGGTTTTATTCCATGTTATCCATCAGGATTAGATGATAATTTAAAGAAAGATTTGGAGTTTGTTTTTATGAATGATGAATCTTTATGGAACACTTATACAAATACAGTTCAATTCCTCAATAGACTAGATAAAAGAAGTAGTAAAAAAAGGAATGAAGCAACTATTCCATGTAAACCAGCTTTTAAAATTGTGGAAGATGAAATGGTCGTTGGTATATTAACAAATACTAATCAATTTATTCAAATTTCACAGCCTGTAAGAGTAGATGAAATTAACAAAGACTTGGATCTTCCTTCAATAACTGATGAAGATTATATAGTAAATCCAAAAGAAACACCAATGGTCCAAAGCGATAGTCAAATTATTACTCAAAATGTAGTTGATGTTGAAAGAGAAGATTATATTAAAAAGATTAAATTGGAAACAAGCTTTTATAATGTTTTCAGAAATACGATTAGAATCTTACTGAATAATTATGAAAATATTAAAATTAGAGAGAAAATAGAGACCGAAATGTTAAAAGAATATATTATTTATTCTGATAAACTTGTGAATATAAATAAATTGTTAAGAGAATTAGTGGGTGATAAGATTCAATTTATTGGTGATGAAAATTATTATAAACTTATTAATGAAGTAACAACGTGTATAGTAAAAGACAAAAATAAATGTAAAGATACACCCAATTTATGTGTTGTTACTGAGAATGGAAAATGTAATCTCATATTGCCCGAGAAAAATTTAATTACTAATAAAGAAAATGAGCCTATTTATTTTGGAAGAATGGCTGATGAGTTAATAAGATATAATAGAATTAAATCATTTATGCTGCAACCACAAGTATATTTATCATTTGGTAATATTGGATATAATTTGAGAGAAAACGAAATAATTTTGGTACAATCGACATTAACTCAAGAGTATTTTGATAATCTTATTCCAGCTGTAACAAACCAATATGTTAAATATAATTCTTATGATGAAACTGAACCAATAATTACACAAGTTTACGAAAATAAAATACCTTCTCTAGATGAAGCAATTGGCCGAAAAAATGAAATGATATGTGATAAGATTATTAAGAACCACATAACTTCTTCTATTTGGAAAAAATGTTTTCCAGAAAATTATACTGAAATTGAGTATAGTAAATATAATTTCTGCACTTTCAACTTTATAATTGATTTAATCGAAAAGAAAACTGGAGAGAAATATTCCGTTAATGAAATTAAAAATCAATTGTACGATGAATATAAACAATATATAACTGATAATGAAACTAAAGATAAAATTGTTGATATTCTAATTCTTGAAGGTAAGAAAACATTAGGCGACCAAGTTATAGCAGGAACTTTGACATTTACTAACTTTATTTATACTGATAATTATTTTTTAACAACATTCGATTTATGGCTACTTGTAAATAGATTTAAAATTCCAACTATTTTTATTTGTCAAAAACTTATTTTACAAACAGAATATCTGAGTCATGAATTTGTCGGATATGGTAGTTTAGAGGATAATTTTGCTTTTATTGTTTTACCTGCTTTTAGAGCAGAAAATGTACCTGGGTTCAAAATGATTCAATCTAATACAGGGGATATATTTATTTCACTCAAAGAAATAAATGAAGAATGTATTAGTAATATTCAAAACGCAATAAGAAATAAAATAAGTATTGAAGAATATTTAGCTAAATTTGTTATGCCAAAGAAAACTACATATAAAAAGAAAAAACCTTTAATAATAGAATCAGATAGTGATGTAAAAGAAGAAAAATCAAACCAACTAGAACTAGGAGAAGAAAAACCAAAAGTAATTAAACAAAAAAAGAAACAATCAAAAAAGATTTTGATAAAAACTGGAGGAACAAAAAATAAAACCAAAAAAAACTTGCACTAGTTATCAATTCGATTAACTTACAGAATCATTATATTCTTCAGATGATAAATCACTTTCTTCATATTCTTCCCTGTTTTCATAGTCTTCCCTGTTTTCTTCTTCCTCTTCTTCATCTTCTTCTTCATATTCTTCTTCTTCATATTCTTCATTTTCTTCTGCTTGTGTTTCCTCTTCATTGTTATTGGTATTATTTATTGTTTGCCTATTCAAATAGTATCTAATACTATTAATAAGAGTTCGACGTTCTTCATCACTATGTTGATCGGTATCTTCATCAGCATCTTCATTATAATTATAATCATTATTATTATCTTCTTGTTGATTATACTTATAACTCAAATGATTATTCATAAATATGTCAATGTTATAATGATGAAATGGTCTATAGTTCATATTAAATCCAATATGCGATTTTACTCTTTTTATTTTTTCTTTATGAATGATATCTTTAAATTTAATAATTTTTCTACCGAAATTAGGATTAAAATTTTGGAATGCTTTTAGTTTTCTATTTAACTCATTTTTAGCGTCAAGTTTATTTTTCCCTATAAGAGAATAATTGCTTTGTAAAAATAAATATAAATATGGTTTCATAATAGTAATTAATTCTTCTTGAGGAAATTCTGGGTCAATTAATATTTTTTTATTTCTTCTAATTAAAGTAGAATTATATCCGTGTATCATATGTAATATTTGATCTTTCATTGTACTTTTGGATATATTATATAAATAATTCTTGATTGAGTATTCTCTCAATATATATTCATAATTATCAACAAATTGTGTCATATTAAAATTTGATTCTTTAAATTTAAAAAAGATATCAAGATATTCAGGTTTAATATATTTTATTTTTGCGGTTGAAATTAGATAAGAATAAATGTGATATAGGACTGATTTACCAAATGAAATATTATTGTAGGGGTTTTTTATTGATATTGGTTCCGCAATGAATGAAAAACTATTTGTTAATGACATATAAATCATTTTTAATAAATCATCAATTTTAAATAAATATTTTGAATTTACATGATAAATACATATTACATTTGTTTCCCCTATATTAATTTTATTTAACTGCATATCAATATCAACAATTAATTTTGCTTTTTTAACTTTATATAAATAAACAAATCTATTTAATGTATGATATATTTTTTGTATTTTATTGAATAAATTTAAAAAACTAATTTTCTCCATATTTTTCGAAGAAAAATAAAAATTATCTGTAGTGTCCTTTAAAAATTTAAATTTATTTTTATAAAGTTTTAATTCTAACAGATTTAATAAGTTAAAAAATATTTTATTCATTCCATCAATATTATCATTTTCATAATTATAAGAAAAAATATTATTATCTAAATTTACAATTTTATTTATTATCAATTTGTATGTTGCCATCTACTTGAATAATATAATTAATTATATTTATATTATTAAACTTTATATTATTAAACTATTGAATATTTACACCCTTGAATATTTAAAACCATTGATTGAATATTTAAAACCCTGGATTATAACTATTATCGGTACCCATATTTTCAGCTTTAATTGTAATAACATTATTTTGAATAGCAATTTTATTTGTGGAACAAGGGTCTTGTGGATTTTCAGCATCTCCAAAGAATTTTTCGATTTCCTCATCAGCATTAACATATTTGTATTCACTTGCCGCATCTAATTTTTGCATTTCTTCAATATCCAATACAACTTGGAAAGCGGCTGTTCCAAAATGTCCTTCTTGTCCGCACATTATATTTGCTGAAATACCTCTCATTGTATCTAATTCGGCATGTCGAGCTGCTTTCAAGAACATTTCTGGTGTCTCTTCAAAAGATGCTTTTGCAATCGGACCGATATTGTCATTGTTAATACCATGTCTAAATATGGAAATTAATTTATGAGTGAAAGTCATTCTATCCACAAGAACACTGTAATTATGGTAATTAATATAAGTACCATCAAATTCAATTACTTCAACTAATTCATTATAAATTGCCTGTCTTGCTGCTTCAATGCCTAAAACATTATAAATTTCTACAATATCGTTACTTAAAGTTCTAGTTTTATCGATATAATCTAATCCTAAAACGTCCAACAAATTAGTTCCAATTGTATCAAGAACCCAAATGTCTTGTTTCTTATAAACGCCATTAATTTCTACAACATTATCCAATATTTTTCTAAGAATAACCTTTGTGATTCCTTCCACTCCTCTCAATACAACCTTTTGTAGAAGTTGATCTTGGAAATTCTTCAATATGTAAATTTGGTCGGATTGGTCTAGAGGATTTACTTTTGTTTTCTTTTGTCCTCCTCTATTGCTTCCCGCCTTCAATATATCATTCATTCGAATTCTGAATATCAACTTATCTGAATTAAAATCAGTGTAAATACAACTAATTTGGTCTTCATAACAAGTCTTTAAGGTGAAATTAACATCATCCATTGTAATATTTTTCTCAAGCATAATTTCAGGATCCATAATCATTCTTACAATCCATTTTGATTTCTCTGTTTCACCAGATTCAAGATTAATTTCATTACATTCATCTACTAAGGTTTCAAATGCTTTATATTGTTCGATACAATCTTTGTCTTCAGCAATTAATGTATTTAAATCATCTGGGTCAAAGCAAATTTCAGTTGACTGAACTATTTCTTCTAGTCTAGTATGTTCCAACATGTACATAATAGTATGTGCTTTTTCTTTATATCTTTCGTCTTCTGGTTTCAGATAAACACTCAACGAAGGATTTTTAATTTCACTAGACAACGATAATATTTCTTCAATTCTTGGTACGCCACGAGTTACATTAGATTTGGACGCAACACCCGCAAAATGGAAAGTGTTTAGAGTATTATGTACGATGACACCATAGTCAGTCATAAAAGTTTGAGGACCAGGGACCGTAAAATCATAAACAAAATTATTTTGTTCTGGTGTATAATATTCAATTCTAGATATCTCATCCCATACAACATTTGAGTTAATAGCTTGTTTTAAAATAGCTAATTGGGGTTCTATAGATTTCGAATCTGGATGACTTACAAATGTTTCATAATACTTTTCTAACGTTCTACGACCAATACTTTCTTTGTTTTTCCAAAAACCATAAGTTCTGCTTTGACCTGGTAACTTCAGTGTCTTGCCGCAATAAGCAATTACTTCACCTAATCCATTAATCTTATCAATTTGTTCTGATAGAAATTTCACATCATTTCTATTAATATATCTAACAAGATTTTCTAGTTTATCTGTGTGAAGTTTAGAGCCTATTTTATTTTTATATAAGTCAGCGTATTTAGGGCTAATATTTAAGTGATACATTTTTTTATTTCCTTTGATTTCCGTATTCATTGTTGAGAATATGTTGAAATAATTTAATATTAATGACAAATCCTTAATTAATTGTTCGCTTCTACTACAGCAACGAATTTGATGGTGTTTATCGTCACATTGAAAGTTACCATCTCCGTCGAAATATCCTTGTAATAATCCAGACTTAAATTCTTCTGGTGCTGTAAAAGCAAAGTCAGGAACACGTTTATTGTAACTACCATTACCACATGTATTTAAAAGCAGTTTAGCTAGATCATGGCAATTGAATTTAGTTGTAATAGATGGTCCATATTCTCCTTCTTTTGATACAACACGACATTCTTTATTAAACATAGTTGCAATGTTTTTTGTATTTTGAATATAAATATCTGAAACATTAGTAATGGCTATTTCATTATAATTCAAATTACCTTCTGATAAATAAGCTCCAATAAACCATCCGAATTCTCTATCAAGAGATACTTTCATAGTTCCAATATTAATATAATCATTTGTGAATAAATTTGTCGCAGTTTTACAAACTGGAATACGCATTCCTTCTTTCATGTCAAAACCTTTAATTGGCACAACTTTATGATTATCTCTAATAAGATGACTATGACTTGGTGTAGTTTCTACAATACGACCACTTTTAGTATATACTTTCATTAGTTGACCGTTTACAGGATGTCTACTCACGTGTGATATTTTACTCCATTGTGTAGTCTCATCTTCATTCACACTTTGAATATAATATTCATCATCAATATTTTCTAATATGGTTTCAACGCTATTGTGATGTCCTGTGTTAAATGTGTATTCATTGTTTTCTTTAATAAGATTATCAATAAATTCACCAACAATAATAGATTTAAGCTCGGATTTATTTGTTTTCTTATTTTTAATCAATATCTTATGCTGAGTCTCGTAAGGAACTGACATTTGAGTTGAAACTTCGCCAATACTTTGGCCCGCAATCATGCCAACCATTTCTCCAGGCGTAACAATCGCTCTTTTGTAATCGATTAACACGGTATCAAGCAATAATGTTAGCGCGTTTTTATTAAATCTCTTAACAACGAGCAATTCCTTTGGAGATAAATAATAGAAGAATAATATTTCAAATAATTTTGTTGGTGGAGAATAATAAATTTTATTTAGTTTTTCGAAACATGATTTAATCATTTGATAACCTTCTAATGGTGTAATATCCACTAATGAAGATGATGTGATTCCGCATTGTCCTTGAATAGTATTTATCACATGAATAAAAGCAACCGGACAGTTTACAATTTTTTCTCCTTTGTTGTTGAATACATTTTTAATCATGATATCTCTTGTTTCAATCATCGATTCAACAAGTTCATTCATAGTAACGGCAAATTCTTTTTCTTGTTTCTTAAGTCTTGTCATGGTATTTTTAAGGAATATATTACCAAGGGTTTTTACCTTTCCTGATTCTTCAGGAATTAAATAATGATTGTAAATATCTTGAGTACTCATTTCAACGATTGGAATTTCTTGGTCTTCCACTTTTGTAGTATCAATACCGTCATCACCATATCTAAATTGAACGATTTTATTTTTGTTTGTTCTAATAGTCATATCGTAATTCACCATTAAATCTTCTAAAGCTTTAATAAGTCTTCTTTGGATATAACCAGTGGTGGAAGTTTTTACTGCGGTATCAATAAGACCAACACGACCACCCATAGCGTGCATAAATAGTTCTTGAGGTGTTAATCCATTAATATAAGAACTCTCTACGAAACCGCGAGCACCAGGCGAATCGTCATATTTGGTAAAGTGTGGTAATGTTCTATGTTCGAACCCATAAGGAATACGTTTTCCATCTACATTTTGTTGTCCGAGACAAGAAATCATAAATGAAATATTTAAATCTGATCCTTTGGAACCGGCTTTTACCATTTCAACGAAACGATTACCTTCGGATAAATTTTTCAAACCAATCTTACCTGCTTCCGAGGTTGCTTGATTCAAAATACTGTTGACTTGAGTTTCAAACTCTTCTTCATTTGTTTTTCCAGTATTATTTTCAAAAACTCCTAATTGAACTTGGTCTATCAAATTTTTAACTTCAGTTTTTTTATCTGTAATTACTTTGATAATTTTGTCATTTGTTTCTTGGTTGGAAATTAAATCACTGATACCGACACTAAATCCTGCGTTCTTCATGTATTCGGTAACAATGTTTTGTAAATCATCAATAAATTTAGCGGATGCCATGTTTCCAAAATCATTACAAACGCGTTGTAACAAACCTCGGGTTCTTCCACCCAAGACACCTTTATCCATTTGGCCTTTAATATATTTACCATTTTTGATTTCAACCTTGCCTTTCATAGATAATGGCGGCATGATTTGACTTAAAATATCATAATTTGTAATTCCTCCTTCCTTCTGAATATCTTTCAAAAGTTCTTTCTCGTTCACTCCATTAAACATCATCAGTAAATTCATCGCTTGTCTTGCGTTGAATCTTACATTTTCTCTTGTAAATAAGTATGAACCAAGCATGGAATCTTGATAAATACCTATAATTGATCCGTTATTTGCTGGACTAATTATCTGGTAAGGCACTGCGGCCAAATTTTTAAGTTCTGCTTCGGACTCTGGGTCCTGCGGCATGTGCAAATTCATCTCCAGGACCTGGAAATTCCTTACGATTTCTCGTAAGGCTGGACTATACCTTGTGCTTCATCTGGCAGGTCAAGCCATCATTTGAAACCCGCAAACATCTAGTCTCTGAGCCTTCCCCATACTCTTACCATAACGAGGTTAGGGGCTTGGTTGCTGATTGTCCAATCTTTCACATTTTTACCATTGGGTTCGTCTATTAAACGAGTTCCTCACAATTGTTTCCAGATGTGAGTGGTAGTGAAAGCTCTAAGGATTTTCCAGCAGTTTGAATGCGTTGCCATTCTAAAATATCTAATATAAATTGTCTTGCTCTTTGTTTTATTTCTTCTATTGTTTCATATTTTCCTACAAAAGTGGTGCGCATTTTACCAAAAGTTACTCTAATATATTCATAATTCAATGTATTATTTTTAATAACAGATATATATTGTTCAATATTATCTTTATCTATATCTATATTTTTATATTTATCAAATCTATTATTTGAATGTATTTTTTGGACTCTCTTCATCTCATCTTTTCTAACTTGATGATTATTTTTATATTCTTTTAATCTTTGTGAAATAAGTTGTTTTGTTTTATCACTTCTTTTTAAATTTGGATTTAAAATTATATTAATTTTTGGTTTTATAACCTCTTCTAATATGACTTTCTTTCCTTTTTCAAATCCACATTTCTGACCTCCATTAGTTAAATTATAACCATTTGGATATCGGGTATTTAATTCAGAAATATATTTTTGTTCATAATAATCCAACTCATCAATTTCACAAGTAAGAATTAATTCGCATTTAAAATTTTCTATCCCATATTTATTAAATGCGCTATTCAAATATCTGCAAGAACCATACTTATAAATACTTTTGGATTCACTTATATGACTTTTGAATCTTCCAATATAGCTAAATGGTCTATATTTGCCTCTATTTAAATAATGACTTCTCGTTTGTCCAATATACATTTTATCTGTTAATAGATTTATTATTTTATATATTTCACCTTTGATTTTATGCGCTTCATCTTTATTAAGTAAATTATCCATTGTATTTTATAGCAAGACTTATTTATATTATTTTAAATTAAAATGACTAGACGATTATATTGACTCAAAATATGAATCAGTAGATATTACAATGTTTTTCCTACTAAGTATTATCTACAACTTAGTAGGCATTCGCCTGTTGGAGACAAGATGAATTTTATCTCCATCAAAATCGGCATTGTAAGGCTTTGTCTACCTTTCCTTACCATTTCTAGTAAGGCTGGAATACACCTTGTGCCCTATCTGGTTGGTTAGACCATCATTTAGGACCCGTCGTCATCTACTCTCTGAACCTTCCCCATACTCTTACCATAACGAGGTTAGGGGCTTGGCTGCTGATTATCCAATCCTTTACATTATTACCATTGGGTTCGGCTATTAACCGAGGTCCCTCAAAATGTTTCCAAATTAAGGTGGTAGTAAAGGCTCTAAGGAACTTCCAGTCAGTTTGGCGACGTCGCATCCACCTTTGAGGAAATGTGGATACTAGGGGGTAACACGCTTTTAACGCCCCCTGTTGCCGACACAAAGTCTATCGGCGACATTCATTCTAAAAGTGTCACCTCGTTTCATGATACGAGCAATATGACACATCATACTCATTCTGTGAAGAGTAGGTTGTCTGTTAAATAGAACGGCATCACCATCCATCATATGACGATGAACGATGTCTCCTACTTCCAAGACAATAGAATTCCTGTCTAAATAATATTTTAAGGTGATTGATTCACCATTTTTCTTTTGAAGCATCTTAGCTCCAGGCCAT
>Ga0194116_10006864_pt1 | contig 11961 bp, 16 predicted proteins | sample TA2MahsurfametaG_4_FD_148617 | JGI IMG/M metagenome (GOLD analysis project Ga0194116, IMG submission 148617) | Freshwater microbial communities from Lake Tanganyika, Tanzania - TA2015008 Mahale S9 surface | ecosystem: Environmental > Aquatic > Freshwater > Lake | place: Tanzania: Lake... | reverse complement strand
GATGGGGGTTTGGGGTTTGGGGATTGGGGATTGGGCCCAATCCCCAATCCCCAATCCCCAATCCCCAATCCCCAATCCCCAATCCCCAATTAGATTTATCTAGAAAACTATATATTTATTTATATTATTAGTTTTATTAAAAAAACGAATATTTAAATCTTTATTAGATTTTTAATACAATTTTAAAATAAAATTTTTATATAATAATTTTTTAGATTCCAATTGAAACGAATCAGCTTTTAAAAATATAAAAATATCAATATTTTAGTTAAAATAATTTATAAAAAATAAGTTAAATAAAATTATGTTTTTCTTTTTCTGATAATGTTCTGTTTGATTCTTCCCAATCAATTATATAAAATTATTCAATCAAAATAACAATTACATCAATTTCCTTTATAAATATAATTTACTCCATATTAAGGTCTTCGACAAATTTTTCATCTTTTTCTTCTAATGGTTTATCTTCATTTTCAATTTCAATATTTTCAAGGTTTTTTTTTTCTTCAAATTCCTGCTCTTGTTTATTCGCATTTTCTTCATTCGCATTTATATTTAATTCTAAAGCATTATCAAAATTTTTCACTTCATTTGAACTTTTATTAATAATTTCCATATGTTCAATGTTGTTATCATCATTATAAGCAATTTTATCCGTTTTTTCTTCTTCTGCTCTCTTCTCAACTTCTTCCTCATTATTATGTATTTCTTGTTTATTACTTACATTGATTTGATCATTTACTTCTTCATTTTCAAGAATATCAACATTATTTACATTTTCGTCTTCTCCATTTTTAATATTTTGAGAATCATTTTTTAGCAATTCATCTTCTTGATTTTTTTCTCCGTCTTGTTTCAATTCAGGATCAACTTGATTATTTTCGGCTTCTCTATTTTCATCATCATTTGGATTATTTTCTTCATTCAAATCTCTCTCCATATTTAATTGATCCATTTCATAATCTGGGTCTTGATTGCTTTCCAAATCATGATTTTTGTTTTCATCATTTTCTAAATTTTTTTCTTCTTTATTTTCATCTTCTTCTTCCTTGTTTTCTAAATTTGTATTTTCCGCATTTTTATTTTCATCTTCATTTTTTTCAAAAGCTTTTCCTCCATCCATTTCATAAAAAGCAGATTCATTGTAACCATGGACTGGAGATTGACTTAATCTTAATTCTGAGTTTCTGTTGAAGTCTTCAATGTCTAAAACAATTTTCAATTATTTATTTATTGATTAAAATAAACAAAATAATAATTATTTAATTATAAGTGTAATATTTCCTAACATTCACTTTTATTTCAATAAAAATCTTAATATTACCTTTTAATTTATTATCTTCATTTTCTAATTTTTCAGTATCTTCATGCAAATTTTTATCATATTTAAAATCCAAGTTTGAATTCAAAATTATATTAGTGTCAGAATCAAGCAGAGATTGTGTATGCATAATTTCAAATTCTTTATCATATTTGAAAATTTCATTCTTCAAAATACAATTTTCTTTTTCCAATCTTCTTATAATTTTTTGCTTTTCATTTAGCATATCAATGTAAGCTTTATGCGGATTTTCTTTTTTAATAAGCTGATTTTCAATGAAATATTCATCGCATTTTAATTTTATTTCAGTATTTGATTTCTCAAGTTCTCTTTGTTTTTTGGTTTTAAGCTCGTATTCCTGTTTTAATTGCACTAAATTATCTTCAAGGGATTTTATTAGATCATAAGCTTTATCTTTTTCATTTTTAAAAACTTCAACTGCAATTAATTCTTCTTTCAAACTTAAGATTTCACTATTTTTATCTCTAATGACATTTTTTACAGCTGATAATTGGTATTTGTAATTAGAATTCCTTCCTTCCAAAGTTTTTATTTGCTCAGAAAGCTTACAATTTAAATCTTGAAAGCTTAGTAATTTTTCTTTTATATCTTCGAATTGAGTTTTGTATTTATTATTTAAGTTTTTTAATGTTTCTTTCTCTTCAAACATTTCTTTTAAACGGGTTTCTTTTCTTTATTTAAAATTTATTTTACTCATTGTAATGCTTGATTAATTTACTGTAATCGTCTTTATATGTTATTAATTCATCTAAAGTTGCTTTCAATTTAATTTCTTGTTCATGTTGCTTTGATATTCTAGAAGTTTTTTTTAAATTTGTAAGTTCTTCGTCCTTTGCTGCTAAAATCATTTTGAATTCATAAACTTGTCTTTTTAGCGAATTTATCGTATGAGACTAAATTTAAGAACTTTAAGTTTAATTATAAATGTCAAATATAATTCGAAATAATATCGTTAATAATCTAAAGAATTTTTTGAGAATTTAAAGGTAAAATAAAAGAAATTTCAACAAAGAAAATAATTTTTTTATGGTTTTTTTAATTCTTTCAAATTATAGAAAAGATTTTAAATTAAAAAATCAAAATGTAATAAACCTCTTTAAGCTTAAATAAAGTCTTTTCTGAAGGATTAGATATAGTCATCATATTTTTTATTTCATTTTCTAATTCTTCTTGGTTCATTTTAATTAGCTCAGAATTTTTTTGGTTTCTTCCTGTTTCTATTATTATTTCTTCTATAATTTTTATATTTTTTTTATTCTCTTCATCTAATTTAATATAAGCAATTTTCATATTGTGTAATTCCTTATTTTTTTTGTTGATTTCATTTTTTTGAAAAATAAGTTCTTCGTTTAGTTTATCCTATAAAAGAAAATATAAATAAGAGTAAAATATAAATTGTTTACCACATCCATTAATTTATACGGATTATTATTATTGTAACCGTTCATCATTGGTAATTTAGTATTTGTAAACTTCGTCTTTTTCAAAACATCGCATAAGCCAGTATTACGTAAAGGAGAACAAGAAGTTTTTCCTCTTGAAAAATTATCTAAATTTAACGGCTTTAAGGTGGTGTCTGGTATATACATATTTAATTTGGTCTTATTCGTTTTGAAAAAATTATTTTGAGTTGCGTTCATTTTTAATTTTATTTCTTAATTTTTTAAAAATAATTTTTTATTATCTGAGTATTAATTTTTACAATAAAAAATTCTTTAAATAAATTATCTAAGTTTTTAAATACTTATTTAAATTTATTATAAATTTAAGTTAAAAATTTTTTCAATTTCTCATTTGTGCACATTTCAACTTAACTTATTACCATTTGCCAAATCATAGCATATTAGGCTTTTTAATACAGGACAAATTTGAGTTAATTTAATTTGTCGTTAAGATCTTGTAAAAATGATTCATCTCCAATTTTGAACGTGTCTCTTAGTTTTAATACTTGATTTAAGGTTTCTCTGTATAATTCAGAGCCTAAATCTTTGAGAATAAGAACTCTTATTATTTTAAATTTTAACTCTAATTCTTTATCAGAATTAAAATTAGCACGACATTTTGCCAGGATTTTTTTCACATAATATTCTCCAACAATCAGATTCAAATTATTATCGACATTCACTTAATTGAATTATTAAAAATAAAATATAAAATAATATATAGATTTTCTTTTATAAATCTGATACTAATACTTTATAAGATAAAATATTATTAGAAAGCAAAATTTACATTCAAAGTTCTCATTTCTCTCCCCCATAAATTGTTTTTTCCAAATATCTGCAATTTTCAAATAAATATTTCTTATGATTATTTCCCTTATTTCTTGTGTATCATCTTTTTCAAAGGGTTTTTCAGCGAAATAATTTGCTAGATAATAATAATGGGGAGTTAATCCAACACTTTCAGGACCAAAAATTTCGCTGTATAATATTATTGAGTTTGTTAATTTTTCAATTGATTCTTCATATTTTTTAATTGCAAGATTAAACCTAGCGAAAAGCAAATCTAACCTGCTTCTTAAATTTTTTTTTTCTTTAAGAATATCTTCGTCCTCTTCCATTTCAACTCCTTCATCTTCTTTCGATTCATCACTTTTTTTATTAGAAAACATCAAATTTGAAAGCCCAACTATCAAATATTTTTTGACTTCTGGGATATTTCGCATTTCTAAATGGCATTCTATATAATTGAAAAATCCTGGAAGGAAATCTATTGATTTATTGTCAAGATTGAATTCAGATTTGAGTTCTTCTAAAGCATTTTGATTCAAGCGGATTATTTCTTTTACATCTTTATCATTACGAAGAAAATCGATATATAATTTTTTGAATTTGCTTAATGTTTCTTGCTTTTTTGTGTCTGACTGATTTTAATTTGACATAATTTAAAATAAAACTTCTATAATTTTTGTTTGAGATTTCTTAAAGCAATTAAAAACTATTTAAAAAATAAAAATTAATTTTACTCCGTAATTTCCATAAGACATTTTATTTTAGTAATTCCTTATTTTTATTATTTTTAAAATAAAATTTATAACTTAAATTTTTGCCAAATCCCTATTAAACATGAAAATAAATTAGACAAGAATTTTAATTTATAAAAATATATATTTTTCAAAATTAATTCTTATAATTATAAATCTATAATCATTAAATATTTGGAAATATGTTTAATTATATTTTAATTTTAATATTAGGATATAGAAAAAAATATAATAATAATAATTATATTAGGTGGGCATTTAAGAAAAAAATTATTTTTTATTTGAATGTTTGTTTATAAAAAATTAAATAAATATTGACATTATTCATAGTATAACTTTACCAATTTTAAAAAAGTTCATAAATAAATAATATTTTATGAAAATATTAGCTAAACTATTAAATTTTGGATTGGCATTATATATTCATAATAAACCAAATGTCTGAAACGATACTGATTAACGATGTTATATGAGGTTTCACCTTTAATTTCTGATTCGTCGATTTTAAACTTTCCATTTTCAATAAGAAAATTCACTTTATCCTTAAATCTTAAAGTTTCATCTGTCAAATTTACAATGCTATTATTTTCATCTTTTGAAATTGCTTCATTAATTTTTTTTTCGATATTCGATTTATTAATACGAATTCCATCAATAAAATACTTCTTCTTCAAGAACACTTGTTCTTCATTGCCTTTGGATAAGAAGAACTTTAAAAAATGAGCAATTTTCAATTGCAAATTGTAATAATTCGATTCAAATGGCATAACTTTTGTATCAAAATAAATAAAAAATATTTACAAAAAGAGAATAATACAATAAATGTGTTTAATTTACCATCAAATAATTTTTTTGATTTAAGTCTACTCCTCTTAGAACAATTGCAATCACAGAAATTTAAACATAGAGCATAAATTAAAATCTTTTTCAGAATTAATTTATATAAAAAAATAATAGTAAAAATAACTAAAACACCAAAGAGTATCAAGTTATGAGGTAAAAGGATCCTATCAACAAGCGATGTTATAAATTTATTTCCTGAATTGATATATTTTTTTATGTAATCTTTTACAAAATATGAATTTTGGAAAGAAGTTGTATCGTAAAAAATGTCAAAATTTCCATAAGTCCATATTCCAAAACAACAATGAACTATAATCGCGAATAAAATCAATTGACTGAAAAAACTCGAATTATAAAAATCAGTATTTGGTGGTGTTCTATAGAACCTTAAAATCAAATATTTATCAATCCAATAAATTACAAATAAATATAACAAGCAACAAACATATAATATCGGCATTCCAGAAGAATAAAGTAAAACGATAAAAATTGTGCAAATTACTTCTGCATATCTTGAACCAAGGAGAAATTCAGGTCCAACATATAATTCCAAATATTCTGTTTTTGTTAATTTTGCTGTTGTTTTATTTTTTGATTTTTTCTTGTCACAACCTCTTTTACAACACATAATTAAGTATGAAAATAAACTTGCAAAATGAGGAGTAAAAATATTAATTATCATGTAAAAAATAATAGTTGACCCTACATCTGTGTACCAAGCAGGATCTAGGTCTTTATATTTTCCAGTAAATAAAGGAAAATCAGAATTCCAATTAATTATTATATCAATTTGCATATTCACTAAGATGATTATAATCCCAGTGTTTATTGTTTGCATAATAAAAGATTTCCACATTTCGGAAATCATATACTGAGATGAAAACTTGTTTTTTTCGAATGATGTAAGACCTTAATTTAATTAAATAAATTAAAAATTTTATGAAATTCGGTTCATAATTAATACTAATAATATTAAAGGAATTATTATATTTATTTAATTTACATTCAAGTACAACTGTTAAAAAGACGTTAATTATAGGAACTAAAAAAACAACCAAATATTTCATTGAAATCGAGAATAAATAAAGATCTAACCATTCTTTACAGGGAAAAACAGTAGTTGTCTTATTTATTTTTAAATTGAAATTTCGAACTCCATTAATATTAGCTTTCAATAACATATCTTGGCAAGTACAGTAAGTTTCTATTCGATCCTTATCTTCAGTGATTTCTAAATATTCTTCAATAAGATTTTTTGTTATATTTTTCGCTACATTTTTACAATCTATAGAGGTGTTATATTTTGCATCTATTTGCTTTGCCCCGAATTTTGATGCCATAACAACTATAACGCTTAATATTATAGTTGCAATTGATAAAATAATTGATAAAATTTTTCTTGAATATCTTTTGCATTTGCTATATTGAACATTTTCCCATTTTATATTAGAGGGGTCGTCAAATTGATCATTCAGTTCAAGCCATTTATTTTTATAGCTAAAAAATGAAAAATTTAAAATTCAGTTGGTTAGATTTTAATTAAATAAACATTCTGATATTTTTCAAAAAACTTATTTACTATAAATGATTAATTTTAGAGCTACAACAAAATAGATGAAGAACAAATCTATAAAATTTGCTTTTTTTATAAGCGCTTTTAATTTCTTCACAATGATCTGTACTATAGAATGTAACATATATATCATCGATTATCTCATTGGTCTTTTTTGATTTTTCATACTCTGAATCTAATAAAAAAATATCCTCTTTTATTTTGTCTCGTTTTTTTTCAGTCGACTGTGCTTTCAATACTTCTTCTCTAGTTTCTAGCTCTTGTAAAGCATATTCTAATTTCAATTTCTTTAGCTCTAATTTATTTTTCTCAAAAACAATATTTATTTTTTTATAATTTATTGGATAATTTATTTCATATATTATGTTTTCTTTGTTCATTATATTTAAAATTTCCAATTTTCTGTTTTTAGGAAAATATTCTTCACGTAAATTTTTCTAAAAAAAAATAAAATAAATAATAAGATTCAAGAGAAGATTGCTTATAATTAATATTTAATGAGCTTTTTAAAAGAATTATTTAAAAAGTACTTCTGTTTTCAAATTTGGATTATTTTTTCTTTTCGAGTCTTGTCTTAATATGCTCTAGAATTAAAAAAAAATTTTAAGTTAAATTTCAAAATAATAATATAATCTATCTATTACTTTGTCAAGCTCAAAATAATATATCTTGGATAAATGTTCACAAAAATTATTTATTTCGTAATCAATTGAGCTCAAGTTGATTTTTAAGTTTGTGAAGTGAAGAGTGAAGTTTGATATTTTATTATATTTAGAATCAAATAGCTCTTTTGTTACACCTTGTGAATATGATATTATAATTAAAGTTATATATAAAGATATCATTGAAACTACATCGATTCCAACTGTTATAAAAGCGAAAGTCTGTCTGTTGATTTCAATATTCTTCAAGCTGATTTTACTGTCTAAGTTAAAATAAAATTTTAAAATAAATTAAAAATAAATTTTCTATTAATTTTATTTGATAATGAAAATAATCAATTACCATAACAAGAATAAGAAAGGTATATAACAGAATCTTGATTAATATTACATTCATTTTTTATTTTTGAAATATCTAAATCCAAAGTGCATTTATTTGCAAAAAAGCACTTTTTTTTATCAAATAGCATTTTCAAATATTGATTTAAATTACAATCTTCATCTTTCAATTCGATTTTTGATACAAAGTTTTTACAGAAGGCGTCATTTCGAATTTTACTGCTTTTTTGCTTTGTTGAAACTAAATCGTGAGGAAAATAGATTGAATAATTGTTTCCACAATCTATATTAACTGACAATAAAGGGTTTTGATTCGAGGAGATTGTTGATGATTGAATTTTATTGCAGTTATATAGAGCTTAATTTTTAATAATTAAAATAATCATTCAAATAATATAATTATGATTATATGAATATTATATTAAAAGTTTATTAATTATTTACTTGCTCCAATATTTCCAATAGTTGTTTTAAAGAAATAATCAAGATAACTGGTCATAGGAGTCTCAGCATGACTAGATATGTACACCCAGTATAGCAAACCATTTAGCAAGCAGATGATAAGAAAAACGATTGATAATGTTTTTAAAATTTTTAAATACATAATTATTCCCAAACCAGTCACATCAAGATTAGATTCTTCATATATCTTACAGCAACCAGAGCATCCAACATTAGTTTCGCAAATAGGGAAAGGAATGAGAGATTGCTTTTTCGATATTAATCTTGGATGCATTTTCATAACTTCATAATCTAATTTTTCCAAGAATTTATTATCCCGATTTATATTATATTTTTCTTGATTTTTTTCCATTATGTAATTCTTGTCAAAAATATCTTCGAGAATTTCCTTTTCTATCTCTTTTTCTATTGTTGGTTGATAAAAGATATTTGTTTCACCGACAATTTGAGTCAGAATTTCATTATTTCCTTTACTTTCTTGATAATCTTTCAGAGGATTAATTTCCCCGGTGATTTCATCTTTTTCATCTTGGATTTCGATTTTTTTATTATTATTCCTACTTTTTCCTCTTTTTTGATATTTAATTTTCATCTTTGAGTTTCTTTTTTGCATTGGAAATCTATTAAATTGTTTATTCTCTGTATTTTTATTTTCTTCAGTAATCTTTTCATTTAATTCTCTATTTTCGCTATCATTACCATTTTTATTGCTTTCATTTAATTTCGAATCTATTTTGTCAACTTTTGAAATGTTGTTTTCTGAACAATTACGACTAGTTTTTATATGATCTTTCTCTTTCAAATTTTCTTTTTCACTATTTTTTAATTGAAATTCTTCTGTTTGATGAGGATTTTCATCATAATTTTCAAAACTCCCATTTACAGCTTTTATATTTTCAAAATTATCTTTATCTACTTCATAAGAGTCTATTTCTTCTTCATTTTTTTCTTCTTCTGAATAATCTTCATTTAGATCTGGTTCTTCTACTTTTTTATCTTCTAATTTATCTTCTTCATTTTGATTTAAGACTTTTTGTATATTGCTTTTAAATTTTAAATTATCCTCATTCTCTTCGATATTTTCTTCTTCATTCAAAAATTCTGGATTTTGGTTATGAAAATTTATTGAAGTTTGAGATCTATTTTTTTTATTAATTTTAGATATATTTATATTTTCCCTGTTTACTTCCTTAAAATTTTCTTGTGAATCTGTAAAAAATTGATTTTCATCATTATTATAAACAATAGTTGATAAAATTTGCTTTTCATTATTATTTTCTTGCTTTTTATTTTCAATGGATTTTTTATCTTCAAAGGCTTTTAATACCATTTCTTTGCTAATATTATCTTCAAGATTAAACTTTTCTTTATCCTAAAATTTTTTGAAAAAATTAAATTTTTTTTGATTGCTTGAATTTCATAATGAAATATTTGTATTAATTTCACATTTAAATTTATAATTATATCATAATATTTTAGTATCTTAACAATTTTTAAATGAAGGTTAGAATTCAGATATAAAAAAACACATGATTTACTTTAAAATTATAAGAATTAGTAATTTCGTCTCCAATTTTTTTAAAATCACTAATCGATTTTTTAATTTCAGATACTGATTCATTATTAGAAGCATTTTCACTTATTATTTCAATTTCATTTATATTTAAAGAATTTGAATTATTATGTTCATTTTCAGTATCTGAATTTTTTTCATGTTCAGAATTTATTTCCTTTTTATCCTCATCATTACTATCATTTATAAACATAACATTATTAGGAATAGCAAAGCTCTCATCTTCTTGATTTTCTATTTCTTAGAAAATAATATTAGAAAATTAAAATTTACCTATTTGACTATTCTGATTCTTTTTAAATTGATCATGACTCTCCATTAAAAAATTAAAATAAAAATTTTTGGAAAAAAATAATCTAATTTTTTATTTATTTAAGAAATTAATTAATTTTTTTTTACATATTTTTCCAATTTAATAAATGCGAAATATTTTTATAATAAATAAGCTCTACTATTAAATATACATAAGATTAGAATTTTATCTTATAAAATTTTTACTTATCTTATAATTATAATCAGTAAAAATTAAATTTACTAAAATATTCAATGAATTTTTTATAGTAGATAGAAGGCTTTACTCTCTTTTAATTATAGGCTAAGGGAAACGTTTAATCAGGTTTTAATTTATTTTGTATAAATTTTTAAATATAAAAAATTTAAATTTTTTGATGTTCAGTTGCCTGCTAGGAAAAATCTTTTTCAATAAAGAATTCAAAAGCGATTTATTTATTTACTTTATATATTTTTATTGGTTTCTTATTGAAATAATCATTCTTGCGATTGAATTCAAACACGATTCAATAAATTTTTTTAGAATATTTTCTTTAAGAAGAGTAAAATTTCTACTTTTTAGAAAGCTCAATTTCCAATTTTATAAAAAATTTTTATTTATTTACTTAATTAATCTTTCTTATTTTGTATGATTTTATTTTAATTTTTGATATTTTATATTAAATAATATCAACCAAATTAAATAATTTTTCTTGACAATAATATTAATTCAAAAACAAAAAACTCCATTCCTTAATTTCTCTTTTCAAAGTATTTCGAACCTTTCTTCTTATAAATCTTAAAACCGTATAATTTAGGAATAAAATCAGAATTTAAATGATTATTTGTAAATGGCTCCAAATCAGGGTAATGCTAAAATTGATTAAATATGAAATAATATATTTACTAAAAAAAATTGTTGTGGAAAACTCAATCCAAAATATGCACCATCCATTTGAGAATGCTTGTATTTCGTATTATATATTTCTTCGCATCTTGGGCAAAAAATCTTAACTCTCGCATATTTTAAATCATCGCTTAAACCAATTGGTAAAACTGTTTGTTTATTGCAAAGAATCCTAGGGCATACTCCGAATACTCCATTAAGATATTTTTCTCTTACAAGTGCTAAGCCTAATGAATTATTTTTAGAGTAATTTTAAAAGTTGATTATTATTAAATTAAACAATATTTCTTCTTTTTAACATACGTAAAATTAAAAAATTTATTTTTAGAATATTAACCTTTTGGAGTCCTGATAAATCTTTGGTGGATTTGACCATATAATTCTTTGATATCATTGATATTTTCTCTAACTCTAGTTTATTTTGATTTTGAAAATAAAATTAAAGATTTACTGGTAATTATTTTCATCAATCGGTTCCTCTGATAGAATTATCTCAATTAATTCGCTTAAAGTTTAGAAATTTTTTTAATTTTATTGATTTTATTTTTAAAAATCAATTTAACTCAAAAGCCAAAAGAGATTTAATGCTTTAAATTTAATTTACTCAAAATTTTTATAATTCTTTGGTATTCCAAATAAGTTACTTCGATTTATAATAAATTCTTCATCAATTTCAACAAAAAAATCATTTCCTTCCAGTTGGCAAAAAGAAGCAATAAATCCGCCTTCTGAGAAGTCATTAAATCTTCTTCCATCATCTGAATCATTTGGATTAATTTCTTCTTCCGGTTCTGAACCTTGGATATTCTCAGGGTCGCTCAAATTAGTTTCCTCCATAAATTTATTTTTATATTTAAAAAAATTCAAAATTGTTTTAAAACAAAAATTTTATATTTTCATAAATATAAACAATGGTTTATTTAGATTATATAAAATAAAGATAATTATCTATTCTATCAGAAATAAATTGGGGATTGGGGATTGGGGATTGGGGATTGGGGATT
>Ga0194116_10006863_pt1 | contig 11962 bp, 9 predicted proteins | sample TA2MahsurfametaG_4_FD_148617 | JGI IMG/M metagenome (GOLD analysis project Ga0194116, IMG submission 148617) | Freshwater microbial communities from Lake Tanganyika, Tanzania - TA2015008 Mahale S9 surface | ecosystem: Environmental > Aquatic > Freshwater > Lake | place: Tanzania: Lake Tanganyika... | reverse complement strand
TATTCTAGATAGGTATAATAAGGCACAAATTGAAATTTTTTTAATTATTTAGGAGATAATCAAATAATAAACGAAATTAATTTCTTTAAAATCCTTTTTTTAAAGAAAAAAATTGATTTAAAATTTTTCTTAAAATTATTTTTACATATATTTTTATATTTTTATAATGAAAACATCATGAGAAGAAAATAATAATTTAGAAATTAACGTATTGCTTTTATAGAAATTCTATTAATTATAATATTCAATTAAATTTAATGGAATATTATAGATAAATTAACAAGAAACAAAAAAAAATATTTTTTCCAAAAATGTCCCTTTGTGAATTTTTAAAAAAATATATATTTGTTGTTTATTTTATATTTGATTTTTATTAAATATTTTTAATAATGTTTTTGATATAAATTTAAATTTCGAAAGTAATAAAATAAATTATTTTCTATAATTTAAAATAAAACAGAATAATACGATTAGAATTAGATCCTAAACGATAGGAATATAAGTTTTGAATTTATTATTTTCAAATTTTGATAAAATTAAATTTTTCTTGATTAATCAATTCATTTGATTAGTTAGAGTAAAATATTATTTACATATTTTTTTCAAAATTTTACAAAACTAATAAATGAAGCTGATTAAAAATTTTATCCTTTTTTATCTTCTAGTTATATTTCCTATAAGTAGTAATAATAAAAAGGCTTTTAAATCAAATGAAAAAACTCGTTCTGATGCTATTGACTCAGAATTGATGGAAAGATTATTAAAACTCGATTCAGATATAAAATCAAAATCATTAAATAATGAAAACAAGATTATATCAATTTATGATAATCAAAATTTAAAACATCATAATACTGATCAGAAAATTTCTTTTGACAATTTAGATAATAATAAAATTGATACTGAGGCTATAATAAAGTTCAATAATGAAGAAGCAACTAAAAATTCTAATTTTGAGAAAGAAAGACTAAAAAAGAATATTCTAAAAAAAGAAAAAAAGAAAAAATCGATTGATTTTGAAAATCTCAATGACGGTTCTACAACTATTAAAAATTCCTCATCAAATTATAATAAAGATTTTATTAAGAATAAATTTGAAGAAATTAATAATTTTGAGGCTTATATCCTAGACGAAGAAAAAAAGTTGGATGAAAAATCAAAGGAAATTATTGAAAAACTTATATCTTCTTAAATAATAATTAATATTAGTAGATTTCAAAGTTTTTGAAAATAAAATTTCCTTCGAAACTCTAGAAGAGAAATCTTTTTTATTAAAATACAACAATTATATATTATTTAAGTACAAAAGTAAATTTGTTAAAAAATGTTCATCGTGATAACACAAATATTTATTTATTTCTAACAATTAGTTAGTTAAGGATGTTATTATATTAATATTTTTAATTTTATATGATTTATTTATAAAATAAAATGAAAAATTTTTCAATTTTTAATTTTGATCCATCATTTTTTCTTATAATTTTGATCTATTTGACTTCTGTAGAATGTATCTCAATAAATACTAATAAAAAATTCATCTCCTTAATTGATGACTATATAAATATTAATTATAAAAATAATTTTCAATCACAATTTTTACAAATAAATAATAATAATAGTACCAATATAACAATTAATAATTCTGAAATTAATAAATTGAATATTAAAAATAATTTTAATTTTAATCCATTTTTCGATGTCGCATTAGAAGATATACATATGATTTCATCAAATTTCTTGGGAACAGTCATTCCTGAATCAAATAAAAATGAAACAACAGAAAAATTTGATTGTTCTAATTTCAATATAACAAATGAAAATTATACACAATATAGAAAGTTATGCAATAATACTAATTTAATTCAATTACGTTTAAAAACTAACAATCGATTAAAATTATTTGATTCTGATTATATTCTAGAATGCGATAATAATACCTGTAAATCTGGTCAAGGCAAATGTATAAATACTAATCAATGCCAATGTGAAGCTGGATTTCTCGATGACCCAAATCTCTCAATAAATCTATATTGTTCTTATAAACAAAAAAAACAATTAACATTCTTTTTAACCGAATTTTTTGTCCCAATCGGTATTGGACATATTTTAAACGGAAGAACTTTTTATGGACTAATAAAATGTTCTGTGATAGTTGGTTTGTTTATGATTGATTTGATTTCAAAATGTGTGCTTTTATGCGGAAAAGAAAGAGGTGCTAAATTTCCTAATTATATTACATTCTTTTACTTTGCAATATTTGTTATTTGGCAAGCTTATGATATAACAATGATTGGTTTCAATAAATTTAAGGAAGAAAATAATGTTCCCTATATTCAAGTTGAGATTTAATCAATATTATCTAATAGAATACTTAATAATTTATTTTTATTAATATATTTTATTATAATTCCTCTTTATTAAAAAAAATAAATACACAATTAATAAAATAAATAATAAAAATACTCACAATTAATAAAATAATTTTCTTTAAAAATTTCAATTAAAAATTAAGCCAAATTTTCGATGTTATTATTTATATTCTTTAATTGAAGAACATCTTTTTCTTCGTGGTTATCTTTGATCTTAATGTTAGTTCCATCAACTGTATTCAAAACCAAAGAATCAATAATTAAAGGGTTCGCAATTTTTAGTTTTATACTACAATAAATATTTAAACCATAAATACCAAAACACGCAAGCAAATATGGAATACTCACTTTAAATATATAGATAATAATCAAATTTGCTTTCCCAGATATAATTAACATTAAAATCAAAGGAGTTGCGAAACATATCATTAATAAAAAAATATATAATTTATTCAGCAATTTATTATTGCTATTCCATTTAAGAAATACATCTAAATTATTTTTATTTTTCAAATTTAAAATATTCGCCAAAAATAATATTCCATAATGACTTCCAATCAATGCAAGGAAAGTAAGACAACCATATAACCCATCATTATTGAATTTTCTATATAGATTCAAATTAGGGCAAAGATTATTTTGAATTTCATCATAAGGAGAAGTGTCATTTGGAACAAGAAAATAAACAAGAATTGAAATTGCTAAAATTATTAAATGTAAAAGTAAATTTATTATTATTAATGATAATTCAGTAAAAATTCTAAAAAACTCTTGTCCAGACAATTTATGCATAGCAAATATATGAATGTATAAAAAATATAATGCAAATCCTAAAAGAGATCCATATAATATTTGATTGATTGAATGAATTCCTAAAAATAATCTGCTTAAAAGAATTGCAATTATTAGCCCTATGAATAAAAAGTATACACCTAAACGCATATAAATTTTTTTTTTGAAAAAATCATAATCAGTTAAAATATGAGCTAATGTTAAATATGAAGCAGTTGATGTATATGAATGGCCTGAAGGATTACCAAAACCTCCATCGCATGCTTTGAATAAAGTTTTATCAATCCAATAAGGCCTCGGACTACCATAACATATTTTCATAATACAATCTATTACAAGAGCTAAAATTGTTACACTCAAAAATAAATAAGCCTTATTCAATGGAGCGAAAAGATATGTTAATACAACAATTGGAATAAGTACTGGTTCAGTTCCGAATTCTGATATAACTTTGAAAAATGACATTAAAACTTGGGAACTTGAAGTTTGTTGATTTTTAATCCAAATAAGTGAATAATCAAATAAAGGCTTTCTATAAAAAAATTCTATTCCAATAATAAAAGACGAAAATATTATGAAAATGATAATTTTAAAATATAATTGCCATCTTTCCATAAAAATTATTTTAATTTTTCTTATGTTTTTAGATATTATTTTAAAGAATAAAACTAACATAATAAATAAAATCAGTAATGTGTGTATTTATATTTTTAAAATAAATAATCATTGAATTTTTCTAATAATCTACTAGCTAGCCAATCAAATAAAAATTTTATTTAAGCAGATAGCTCCTGAGATGGCTTTTAAAATACAGTTACAAATTTAAAATTTTATTTATCAATTAAAACTTTCTTACTCAATGCATTTTTAACATATCCATAATAAAAGATTTCTTAAGCAAAACATTAATTAAATTTATATCTTTTATTAGAATCCAAGCTGGAAAAAATACAAATGTTTTTATTCTTCAATTTATTTCTTATAAGATTTTAATGTTAAATACCCTTAATCAATTTTTAAGATATTATATAAATAGCATTTTTGTATTCATAATATAACCATGAATAATAATATATTAAATATAAAATTTATTTTATTTCTTCATCAAATTTATTTTATGTATTTAATATTAAAATTTGAGGATTAATCTAAAGTTTTTAATATTTTTAATAATGAAAATATAAATTAAAATATCATAGAAGTTATTTTAAGAAATTTATTTAATTATATATATTATTAATTTTAAATTTCGTTAAATAAAAAATGAAAAATGAGAAATTTGAAATATCAGAGTTAGAAAATATTGAAGATGAAGATTTAAAATGCTCTATTTGTCATTATTATTTTACTAAAAATTTGAAACCTTATTCTTTGTATTGCAGCCATAATTTATGTTTTAAATGTATAGAAGCTTTAATTGAAAAAAATATGTTAAATTGTCCTATATGTAGAAGATCTTTTAATTCTGAAGATAAGAATAATTTTAAAATCAATGACAAATTTTTAATTTTGGTTACAAATATATTAGAATATAAATTTATTTTTTGCCTAAAATGTAAAAAGGTTTCCAATTTTATTGAACATTTCGAATGCTGTGATCAAATAAATTTTAAGGACTCTAATGAAATTTTTGTGGATATTTTTGATCTTGCAAAAGATAGCATAAAAATTTTCCAATCATCAGAGAGACATATTAATATTCTTAAAAATTCAGAAATATCGATATATGAAGAAATACATAGAATATTGAAAATAATTAACATAAATTTTTTTGAATTTTTTACAAAATCAATAGATAAATTTATAGAAGGAATTCCAAAAATAAATATAGAAATTTCTATTGAAGAAATATTTAGTTACCTAAAAAATTTTGAGCTTTTTGTAAAAGCTTGTAATCAACAATTATCTGATTTAAAGAATGTAGAGGATAATTATTTTAATAAATGGCTTAAAATTCATATTAACAAAATACCAACTTTTTCAATAAAGGATGGGCTACCAAATTTAATTCATGATAATGATAAATTAAATGAAATTTTGAAATACAATTTTACAAATTTTACAAATTTTACAGACATTCAGAAATCAATCAATGTCATTTTTAATCATAATCATGATAATCTTATGGATTCAGTTAATGATAGTGATTATGATTTTATTAATTTTAACAAGAAAAAAAAATCAAATAAGTTTGATATTAAACCAGCCAACAAATATAAACAGGATAGTTTAAATCAATTAGATATACTATTTTCAAAAAATAAAGATCAGATAATAGATAGTTCTAATATAAATGATAAAATTGACTCAATCAAGGTATAATTAAATATAAAAAGCTTTTTTACTTCTAAAATTCAAAGAAACAAGATTCATCTTCAATGCAATTTAATAACAAAGAAATAGAATACTCAGATGAAGATATAATTGATGAAATCTTAAAAAATGAAAATTTACCTTTTAAGAAGGAAAATTTAAATAAAGGAAATTTAACAAAACCTAAAAATAGAGATAATAATGAAAATAAGAAAAATTCAAATGTAATGAATTCCAACAATAATATCAAGAATTCTCATTTAAATAAAATAAAAAATGATAATCTTTTTAAAAAAGGCTATTCTCAAAAGCTCTTTAATGAATTTCAAGATAAATATTTAAATAAAAAAGCTGAATTAGCCTATAATTCAAAAAAAAGTGTAAATGTCATAAATAAAAACCTAAAAAATAGCTATGCCCTTTCAAATTCAATAGATAATATTTTAATAAACAATTTCGATCAAAATCAAATCAAATTTAAAGACGCTAAAAAACAATTTTTATACAATGGATTAAATACTGAAAGAAAATATTACGAGGGAAATAATAGTAATAAAAAATTTGAAAGTATCAGTATTAAATCTGAATCAGCAGATCCAACATATAGAAGCTATGACAAAAACTTCTATTCTAAAGTTGAAAAAAACTCTTTTAATTTAAATAATAGAAGATTCACAAATTTTTCTGATAATAGTAATACTACTTACAAAATTGAAAATTATAATCAATTTGAATACTTTAATAACAATATCTTGAATGATTCTTTCTCTTGTTCATCTGATGATTATATTAATTTCGTGAAAAGAAAAAATAATAGAGGTCAAATTAAAAAATTCGAAGACAATTTAAACACAACTAATAAAAAGCTAGAAACAAACGAATCAAAAAATTTTTATAATAATCATCATATTTATGAAAATAATTCAAATACTAAATCAAAAAACAAGATAAACAAAAATTCCCAAAATTTTTCTATTAAAAATTCAAATAAAAAAATTTCCCGTGTTCTTAATGATGAAGAAAGAAATTATTTAGAAATAACTCCTCATAAAATAGACTTTCAAGAAACTTCAAATAATTCAAAAATAAGTCCTATTCAAAAGCAAGAGCTCAATCAAGAAAGTCTTGAAGGAATGTTGAAAAATATAAAAATTTCAAAAGATTTAGAAAAAGACTTTAGAAAAATAGGAATTGAAGAATTTGAGAGAATAAATGAAACTAGTATTAAGAATGGAATAATAAAAAAAAATCAAAATTTTTCTAAACCCTTATTAAATAATTCAAATTTCATTCATGAACCAAAAGAAAAAGAAAGTAATAATAATTTAAGACAAAAAATAATTGTAAGAAATGACAAAGTCAAAATCATTCATAACGAAAATATCAATAATGATAATCAAAAAGAAAGTAGTTTAAGACAACTTACACCTTCAAAAATAGAAATAAATCAAAATAAAATTAGACTTGTTTCGAATTCACCAAATATTAATAATTCGAATATCAAAGATGATGGTAATGAAAAGAAATCAATGAATAGAAATAGTCAAAACAATGAATTCGATCAAAAATCAAATAATAATATTAGTGAAAGTGCATCCAATAATATAAGTTCACTGAATCATAAATATTGTTTAGGAAACAATAATCTTCAAAAAATAAAAGAAATAAAGGGAAAAAGAAACAGTTTAACTAAACTCATCGATATGAACGCTTTATTTAATCTTTCAAAAAACAGCTCAAAATATAAAAATAAAAATTTTCAAGAATTCATTTCGATACAAAGTCCAGAATCATATTCATTAGAAAATCAATTTAATTTTTCTAATTTAAATTCAACAAAGAACATTCATAATATTAATAGATCTATTTTTGAAAAGGAGAAAAATTTTTTCAAAATCTCCTCAGACAAAACATCCTCAATTTTAAATCAAAACGAGAAGGATGTTGTCCCAAGAGAGGATGAAAATATATTAAGTAATGCTCAAATTAAAAATAATGAAAATAATAAATACAATAAATTATTGAATAATCAAAAATCTATAAAAAATCAAGATAATAATGTATTTGACAATTTAATTAGCAATAGAAAAAGTTTACCTAAAAATTTAAATAATTTGAGTAATTCTACAAATGAGTTTCCAGAAAATAGATCTTACAATGTTATTTATACAGATAATAATTATAAAAATTTTTTAAGTAATAAAAAATTAATAATTGGAAGAGATTTTAAACTTTCAAATGAAAAATATTACTCAAATAATACTAACATTAGATTGGATAAATCTCTCAGTAATATTGGAGATGTTACTGAATTCTCCAATGATAGAAATGATGAATTCGCAAATGAAAATAATAATAGCAATCATATTTCTGAAGGTAGGTCTTATGATTTAAATAATGGTAAAACTGAAATTAACCAAGAAAAAAAAATTATAGACACTAAAAAATTTGATTCTTTTAAAGAAAGTCAATTAATAAAAGATATTAATATATTTGAGATATATTATAATTTATTAAATAATTTCAATAATATAAAAGACAAAATATTTAGAATTACAAATTATAGTATTCAAATCGAGTTGACTACAGAAACACTAAGAGATCAAATTTCTAAAAATTATAGTCACTTATCAGAAAAAATTTCCTCAAATTTAAAAGGATTATGTGACAATATTGTTGGAATAAATTCTAAAAATAATTATTATAAAAGAATTATTCCTAACATATTGGAGAATAGCAAAAAAATTTGCTTATTTGATATAAGGTTACAAACTTTTGAAATAAAAGAATTCGAATATTTAACAATAAAATTGAATGTATCGATTAACATTGAACATGATGGTTCAGATCTTATTTTCCTCAGTGGAGGAAAAGTGAATAACTCAATAAACTTTTTCAAAAACGAGGAAAACTTTGGGGATTTATCTGGGCAAATTACTGCGATGTTTCTGATATTGCGATGGTCTACAAAAGCGATAGAATTAAATGGACAATTACTTCGTAAACGTGTTTGGCACAGTTCACTTTTTTTTAATAATAAATTATATATAATTGGTGGAGCTTCTTCAGAAAATCATAAATTGAAAGAATGTGAATGTTATAATATAATTGAAAAACAATGGGAGTTATTACCAAACCTAAATTATGCAAGATGTAGCCCGGGTTTGTGTATTTACAATCAGGAGTATTTATATGTTTTTAATGGATGGTCTCGAAAAGATTGTTTTCTCGATACTATCGAATTCATTAACATAAAAGATTTTTCAAACAATAGTTGGATTACTTTCAAACCTGAAGATCCCGGTCTCTGTTGGGATGGATTTTCAAATTGCTGTGCAACAGTTGTGGCAGAAAATAAGATTCTAATTTTCGGAGGATATAAAAACGAAAATGAAAATAAGTCTTATTTTTTCGATCCTTGTAAAAAGATAGTATATCGGGGAAAAGACTTAATTAAACCTTCGATTTTTTATAATAATAGTTTATATTTCGAGAATAAAATATATTCTCTGGACAATAAAAATGAGAATAGAAAAATATTTGGAGTACATGTTTATGATATAGTCAATAATACTTGGAAATATTATATAGGTCCACAATAAGAATTTTTTTTCTGTAGAACAAATAAAAAAATTTAAAATTTATATATAAATTTAAAAATATATAAATAATTCTTTTATTAAGAGTAGTATTTACTAAAAATATAAAAATAGAAATTTTAATTTAATAATATTTACTATTCACATTTATTTAATAAAATATATAAAACAAAATATTTCCATTTAAGAATTTTAATTTTATAAAATCTACGAAATTCCAAAATAGATTTTATAGAAAATGTCTTTAGCAACATCCAGATTTGTTTTTATTTATTAATGAATCTTTTATCTTTATGGATTTCCTTTTGTTATAGGCTGTTGATGCTCTTTCTTTTTTTAGATTAGAATGGTATATCTCTAAATTTTATTTATAAATAAAATTATATCAAATTTTTACCTATCGCTAAAGTTGAAAAAATATCATTTACATTTTTATTTGATAATGCTGATGCATCAATAAATTTTGCACCGTATTGTGAAGCTAAATCCCTTGCTTGATCTGTAGTCACTTTTAAATCAGCTAAATCGCATTTATTTCCAACAAGTATTTTATTAACATCGTTGGTCACTTTAGTTAATTCATCGAACCATCTTTCCATGGCTTCAAATGATTCCAATCTTGTCATATCGAAAACTAGAACAACCCCATCACAATTCCTATAATAAACAGGTGCCAAAGCATGATATTTTTCTTCTCCTGCAGTATCCTACTATAATATCATTTTTAATTGTTTGAATTTATTAATTTACCCATATATTTAATGTAAAAGTATTTTCATTTATCTTAATTATCTTTTCAATAAAATAAGCTTCTACAGTTCTCTTCCCTGGTTTAATTTCAAATTTATCATGTATATATCTCGTAATCAAAGATGTTTTCCCTACCATACCTGAAATAAATTATAAATATTTTTCTACTATCTCCAATAATAACGATTTTGTAAGTATTGTTTTTTGAAATCATTTTTATTAATTAGTAAATAAATTATAATTTTTTTAATTTGATTGTCTCCAGAATAATAAATTATTTAAACACAAAAAAAAATAATAGGTTTTCTAAATATGAATTTTAATGATCCTTATAATTAAATAAATAATGTTTATATTAAATCTTTTTAATTAAATGTTTTTAAAATAAGAATTTTATTTAGATTTGATGTTTATTAATTTCTGCTCTTAATTCAAGTCCATATTTTATGATATTCTCAACTTCAATTTTCTCAAAATTTTGAATATTTAACATTATGCCTGCAAAATCATTTTGTAAGATTTCTTGTCTTTTGATTTTTATGATTGCAATACAAATCATATTAATAAAATCAAATTTTTCATCTTCTGCTAGAAGAGAGTCCCATAATCTCAAAACATCTGGCATCTCAAATTCTTGAGTAAAAAATAGAGTATACCATCTAAATGCAAAGTACTGTAATTCAACTTTTTCATTCGCAAAATGATTGTAAATATCTCTTTCTATAACACGTAAAATCATATTAAGATTTTTCAATCTGGTTTGAATCCCTGTCTCTGTATTGTCCCTTTTTCTTATGAAAATGTCTTTTATTTCATTCATCAAATTTTCAAAACAATTATAAGTATCGGCTTCAACATTCAAATAAAAATATGGATTGTGATCATTACTAAAACAATAAAGAAGAGGAGCTAAAATTTCATTCATACCTTGTATATATCTAACGTCTGGATATTTTTTAGCATATATAAATAAAATTCTGCCCATTAAATCAGCGTTCGTGTCAAATGAAGCTTTATTTTTGGAATCTTGGAAATAACTTGGTTCATTTCTTTTTTTCTCTGCATGTTCACTTATTTCTTCATTTTTGATATTATTTAAATGCTTATTACATTTTGCAGGCATAAAAAAAAAATTCATATGAGTTCTAGTTCTTCTAACATCTTTATCTATTTCTTCAAATAGTTCTATATCATCAAAATAATTTTTCCATTTAGATGTTTTTGTATTGTTCAATGGATGATCCATTGTGTTTTTTTTAAAAACCCTTTTGGCCTTTAAACTTTGATTCGTAGGAACCGATTTAAATAACTGTTGAGAATCTACATTTGATGGAATATTAGTAATTTTAGAATTTAAATTATTGTTAAAATTTAATGATTCTGAATAATTTGAATCTAAATCTAAATTGGATATTTGAATATTTTCCTTATTAAATTTAGTATTATTATTCAATTTTTCTATATAATTTTTATCTCTAATTATAGGATCTCCACTTTCTAAATTATTTTATGATTAATTTCTTATTCAATTAATACAAAAAAATCATTATATAAATTACCTAAATCAAGTACTTCAACTGACTTTAGAGGATTTATAATCCTATCTTTTTTGTAATTTTTATTGATTGCATATTTTTGTTTATCCAATTCTAATTTAGTAAATATCTTATCCTTTAGTTGAACATATTCGATGCGTTTTTTATCGATATAATTTTCCCATTCTTGGAGATTAAGCGGTAGATAATTCAACATCATTTTCCAACTTAATGATCTTAAACTAGGAACATCATCTGGTAAACCTTCAAAAATAATTTTTTTTAAATGCAAAAAATCTATATTTGTTGAATTTAGTATTTTTATTATTTCAATTATCTTCAATTTTATTTTTTCACTGGATATATTATTTAATTTATTAATCATTATCCCAAAGAATTTATGTTCATTCAAGCTTTCTATGAAAGAAAATATATCCTTATTATTTTGATCTGTAATTTTATCCATTTATTATTTTAGCATTAAAAAAAAATTTTTTTTAATTGAAATCTTAAAAATTTTTTAAGTAATCGTTTAAATCTCTTTTTATGTAAAAATTTATTTTTAAATTAGAAATCTCAAAAAGAATTAAAAATGGGGATTGGG
>Ga0194116_10006859_pt1 | contig 11967 bp, 10 predicted proteins | sample TA2MahsurfametaG_4_FD_148617 | JGI IMG/M metagenome (GOLD analysis project Ga0194116, IMG submission 148617) | Freshwater microbial communities from Lake Tanganyika, Tanzania - TA2015008 Mahale S9 surface | ecosystem: Environmental > Aquatic > Freshwater > Lake | place: Tanzania: Lake... | reverse complement strand
TAACTACAGCGATTCCTGCGCCCATATCAATGATGGAGTTTCCATCGATATCGACAATTACTCCACCACCAGCTTTCTCAACTACGACTGGGATGGCCATACCGAGGGCTGCTGAGACCGCTTCACGTCTACGTTTGATGACCTCTTGTGATTTTGGTCCAGGAATTGCGGTTACAACTTTGCGCTCTTGCGGAATCTTTGGGCCGGAACTCATTGCCGCAGTCTATCTTTACCGCGAATATTTCGGTTTCTGAGATGATTGCCGAGTGCGTGATGTAGTTATCTTGGGATCGACTGGGTCGATTGGAACCCAAGCACTTGAGGTAATTTCTCAGAATCCCGATAAGTTCCGCGTGGCGGCGATTTAGTTATGGCGCATGGAAGAGATCGGATCGCGCTCGGTGGATCTTTCACAGCGATTTTTAACGCAGCAAATGAAGTTGCGGTCGATGCGTTCTTGAGCGAGCGAATTCCATTCACAGCCATTGTGGATACGATTGATAGAACCGTGGCAAAACTAAACTCGGGAGCCCCCGAAAAGTTACGTGATCTAGCTGATGTCACCGCTATCGAGAATGATGCGCGCCGCGTCGCTACCGAGTTACTGACGCAGAAATAGGAGATTAAGTGGGTCTGCTTGGAGTCTTAGCCTTTGTTGCGGCGCTTCTCTTTTCGGTGATGGTTCACGAGTTTGGCCACTACATAACGGCAAAGCGTTACGGGATGCGGGTAACCGAGTTCTTCCTCGGCTTTGGAAAGCGGATCTGGTCTACCCAAAGAGGTGAGACTGAATTTGGATTGAAGGGGATTCCTGCTGGTGGTTACTGCAAGATTTCTGGAATGACTCCGAAAGAAGAGTTGCCGGTCGAAATCCAACCGCGAGCTTTCTACAAAGCGAAGACCTCCCAAAAGTTGGTTGTACTTGGAGCCGGATCATTTCTCCACTTCGTTCTTGGTTTCTTATTGCTCTTCATCCTCTTCGCCGGAGTTGGAGTTTCAAAGGTTCTTCCAACGGTCTCACAAGTCGTCCCATGTGTTCCAAAGAGCGCTGAGTGCACTCCAAACGATCCAATCTCACCGGCAAAGAGCGCGGGGATTCTTCCGGGCGATGAAATCATCGGCGCAAACAGCGTTAGGAATATGGATTGGGAAGAGATAACTCCGATCTTGCGGGCATCGGCGGGAAAGAACCTCTCTTTAATAATAATTCGTGATGGCCAAGAGATAATTATTAATACCGTCCCAGCAACGCGAGTTATCGATGGTGAAGCGCGTGGTTTCCTCGGCATCATCAATGAGTTCGGTCAAGTAAGAGAAAATCCAATCGAAGCACTTGCATCTTCAGCATCTGCGACTCGAGATCTCTTTGCTGGATCACTTAAAGCGCTAGTTGGACTACCTGCCCAGATTCCATCGTTGTTTGGCCAGACTTTTCTTGGTGAAGAGCGAAGTGTCGAAGGCTTAGTCGGAATTGTTGGAGTAGCGCGGGTTTCGGGGGAAGCTGCTTCAAGCGGTGTGCTTACTTCAGGAGAGAAACTCGCTACCTTCTTATTGTTGGTGGCCTCGCTAAATATCTTTGTTGGAGTATTCAATCTGGTCCCAATACTTCCGCTCGATGGCGGACATATTGCAGTAGCGCTTTATGAAGCAGTGCGAAACAAGATTTATCGGATGCGCGGAAAAGAGATCCCAGGACCTGTAGATGTCGAAAAGCTGACCCCGATAACTGTGGTGGTCTTAGCGTTGTTGATATTTCTTACTTTATTGCTCTTATTTGCAGATATCTTCAATCCGATCAATCTAAATATCTAGTAGCCGAATCCTTCAAAAACCATAGACCCAAGTTATGAGGGCTATTGATACGACTAGATAAAGAACGAACATCCAAGGCTTCATTTGAGCAACTCTAATGCTTGAGGCAGAATAAGGACATGGTTAATCTCGGCATGCCACAGACTCCTCCTCCTACTTTAGCGCCGCGTCGCAACACCAAACAGCTCAAATTAGGAAATGTTCTAGTTGGTGGTGATGCGCCGGTCTCAGTCCAATCCATGTGCACGACTGTTACTGCCGACGTTAATTCAACGCTCCAACAAATCGCAGAACTAACTGCTTCTGGTTGCCAGATTGTCCGCGTCGCTGTCCCGAGCCAAGATGATGCCGACGCGCTCTCACAAATCGCCAAGAAATCTCAGATTCCTGTCATCGCAGATATTCATTTTCAACCTAAGTACATCTTCGCTGCTATTGATGCGGGTTGCGCTGGAGTTCGAGTAAATCCTGGAAATATCAAACAGTTTGATGACAAAGTTAAAGAAGTTGCCAAGGCCGCCGGAGATGCTGGTATCCCAATCCGAATTGGTGTTAATGCTGGATCTCTCGATCCACGACTACTTGAGAAGTATGGCAAGGCAACCCCAGAAGCTCTTGCTGAGTCGGCACTTTGGGAGATTGGTCTATTTGAAGAGCATGGCTTTACCAATATGAAGATTTCAGTAAAGCACCATGATCCTGTCACGATGGTTAAGGCATATCGACTTCTTGCTTCAAAGTGTGATTACCCGCTACACCTTGGCGTTACTGAAGCTGGTCCGGCATTCCAAGGAACAATTAAATCTGCAACTGCTTTCGGAATACTTCTCTCTGAAGGTATTGGTGACACCATTAGAGTTTCACTATCCGCTCCACCGGTTGAAGAGGTGAAGGTTGGAATCTCAATTCTTGAATCTCTAAATCTTCGCCAACGCCGTCTTGAAATAGTTTCTTGTCCTTCTTGCGGAAGAGCACAGGTAGATGTTTATTCACTAGCCGAGAAGGTCCAAGCTGGACTTGATGGAATGACAGTTCCACTCCGTGTTGCGGTGATGGGTTGTGTTGTTAATGGCCCAGGCGAAGCACGTGAAGCAGATCTTGGTGTTGCATCAGGAAATGGAAAGGGCCAGATCTTTGTAAAGGGCCAAGTAATTAAGACCGTTCCAGAAGCACAGATTGTCGAAACTCTGATTGAAGAAGCGATGAAGATCGCAGAAGAGATGGAAGCTGCCGGTGTCGCATCCGGTGAACCCTCAGTAAGCGTTAAGTAATTCGCTAGGCTACGCACCATGTTGCGGATGTCCTCTCTATTTTTGCGCACGCTCCGCGATGATCCATCTGATGCTTCTGTTCCAAGCCACAAGTTATTGGTACGAGCGGGTTATATCCGGCCAATCGCTGCCGGTATTTTCTCCTGGTTACCGCTTGGTGTAATCGTGCTACGAAATGTAGAACGAGTAATAAGAGAAGAGATGGATAGAGCCGGCTTTCAGGAAGTTCACTTCCCAGCTCTCTTGCCGAAGGATCCTTACGAAAGAACCGCGCGCTGGGATGAATACGGTCCGGCGCTCTTCCGCCTAAAAGATCGCAAAGGCAGTGATTACTTACTCGGCCCAACCCATGAAGAGATGTTCACGCTTATGGTTAAAGGTGAGTACTCCTCATATAAAGATCTGCCGCTTAACATCTATCAGATCCAAACCAAGTACCGCGATGAAGCAAGACCAAGAAGCGGAATCATCCGGGGACGTGAATTCGTTATGAAGGATTCTTACTCATTTGATGTTGATGATGCTGGCCTAGAAGTCTCCTACAACAAACATCGCGATGCCTATATCTCTACCTTTGATCGACTTGGACTCTCTTACAACATAGTTTCTGCCATGTCAGGCGCGATGGGCGGTTCAAAATCTGAAGAATTCTTAGCGCCTTGCCCAACCGGCGAAGACACCTATGTCTTATGTAAGAGTTGTGGCTATGCCGCAAATGTTGAAGCGATGGTAACTAAAGCTGAAAAGAAGTCGATTGATACTCCGCCTCAAATAGAGGTCTTGGATACCCCAAATACACCAACGATTGAAACTCTTGTAGAGGTAATGAATAAAAAGTACAACGCAAATATCACTGCGGCAGAGACGCTCAAGAATGTTCTCCTCGTAGCCGATGGTGAGCCAATATGCGTACTTGTTCCTGGAGATCGAGAAGTTGACCTCAAGCGGTTAGAAGCAAACCTCGTAGGCGTAAAAGAACTCCGCTTGTTTGATGATGAAGATTTCGCAAAACGTAAAGAGTTTGTAAAGGGATATGTTGGACCGCAAGATGCAAAACGATTTGGAATTAAGTTATATGCCGACCCAAGAATTGTCATCGGTTCACACTGGATTACGGGTGCGAATCTGCAGAATAAACATGCACGTTATGTAACGCATGGAAGAGATTTTCAAGTTGATGGATTTGTTGAGGCTGCCGAAGTGCGCGAAGGGGATTCATGCCCGAAGTGCGATACCCCAGTCGTAATAGATCGCGCGATTGAAATCGGTCACATCTTCCAATTAGGAAGGAAATATGCCGAAGCACTTGAGTTAACGGTCCTAGATGGCCAAGGTAAATCTCGAGTTGTAACTATGGGTTCTTATGGAATTGGTGTTTCACGCGCTGTTGCGGCTATCGCAGAACAGACCCACGATGATATTGGACTTGTTTGGCCGAAAGAAATAGCACCAGCAATGGTTCACATCGTTGCCACCGGCAAGGAAGATCTTCCCTTTACAACCGCTGAGAAGATTGCGTTGGACTTAGAGTCAAAGGGCGTCACGGTCATGCTAGATGACCGTAAAGAGGCAAGCCCTGGTGTTAAATTCAAAGATGCTGAATTAATTGGTAATCCAGTCATCGTTATTGTTGGTAAGGCTTTAGCTGAAGGAAAAGTTGAACTCCGGATAAGAACTACTGGGGCAAAGAGCGAAGTCCTACTTGCCGATGTAATAAAAGAAGTTCTGGCCGCACTTAAGTAGTGGAGATTTCGGTAGAGGTAATCCTCTTTTTATTCTTGGCTTCAACTCTAGCCGGGCTAGTAGACGCAGTAGCCGGTGGCGGGGGATTAATTCAACTCCCAGCGCTCTTAGTTGCGATGCCCAAGACTCCACCCGCTGAGTTACTAGGAACTAACAAACTTCCATCTTTTCTTGGAACTGCGAGCGCCACCGCTTCATACCTTAGAAAGATGAGACCCGATTTTCGCATCGCCTTCTCGATGGCAGTCCCAGCTTTTATTGGTTCGGCGCTCGGTGCGACTGTTGCAACGCTAATACCGAAAGATGCCTTCCGACCGATAATTCTCTTTGCCCTGGTCGCAGTCTTTATCTACACATTGTGGAAGAAAGAATTGGGATTGAGTGATGACAAAAAAGCGAAGACGTTAAAGACTTATCTAATTGCAATGTTTTTTGGCCTAAGTATCGGGTTCTATGACGGAATCTTTGGACCAGGAACGGGATCCTTTTTGATGTTGGTTCTTGTAGCGCTCCTTGGTTTTGCTTTCATTGAAGCCTCAGTAACGGCAAAGATCGTTAACTTGGCGACGAACCTGGGAGCGATAGTTGTATTCGGTGCCAATGGAAAGATCATTTGGACTTTGGGCCTTGCGATGGCGATTGGAAATGCGATCGGTGGCTTGATAGGTGCGCGCATGGCGATTCGGGGAGGCTCGCGCCTGATTCGCAACGTCTTTCTCATCGTAACCTCATTGCTGATTCTCAGACTAACGATCGACACTTTCCTTTAATTCTCATTCGGGCTATCCTTTCGCCCCACAACTTCACAACAAATAAATAAGTAGGTCGGTGATTATGTCTCTTGTTAATAACCTTACTGAGCTGCTTGGCCCTGCGATTAAAAGTGCTGGATTTGTTCTCGAAGAAGTTAAAGTAACTCCCGCAGGAAAACGGAGAATTGTTGCCGTAATCATTGATGGCGAAGAGCGAAACCCATCTCTTGATGATGTAACTGTCGTATCGCGCAAGGTCGCGGATATCTTGGAAAATTACTCCCGACTTGGCGACCTGCCTTTTACTCTTGAGGTCACCACCCCAGGCGTTGATCGACCGCTCACTTTGCCCCGTCATTGGCGTAAGAATGCAGGGAGGCTAGTAAAAATTACTCCTAATGAAGGTGATCCCTTTACTTCTCGAATTACTTCAGCCACGGACGAGTCAGTAGCCCTTGAATCAAGAGAGATTAGATTCTCTGATATTAAACGCGCCGTTATTGAGATCGAATTTAATCGCAAGGATCCGCTATGAACGTCGACATGAAAGTCTTAGAGGCGCTCACTATCGAACGCGATATTCCACTTGAGCGATTGATTAGCGCTATTGAAGTCGCGGTAAAGATTGCTTATAGCGAGATGGAAGGTGCGAAACCATTTGCCTATGCGCGACTTGATCGCGAAAGTGGCGAGATAAAAATAATCGTTCCGGAGTTTGGACCTGATGGCGAACGAGTCGGCGAATATGTTGATGAGCTTCTGGGATTCTCGCGGATTGCATCAAGTACCGCGCGCAAGATTATTAAGGAGAAGATGCGTGCTTCTCGTGATTCAGAAATTGTTGGCGAGTTCAGCGCATCAGTAGGGGATATAGTCTCTGGAGTAATTCAACAAGGGCGAGATCACCGAATGGTTTATGTAGATCTCGGTAGAGTTGAAGGAAGAATTCCGCCGCATGAACAAGTTCCTGGTGAGGTTTACACCCATGGTGAACGAATCAAATCTTTTGTTGTTGAAGTAAAGCAAGGCGTGAAAGGCCCAGAAGTAATGCTCTCGCGTAGCCATCCAGCCCTTGTCAAACAATTATTTGCACTTGAAGTCCCAGAAATTCGCGACCAAGTGGTTGAAATAATGGGAGTTGCCAGGGAAGCGGGACATCGAAGCAAGATCGCAGTCCGTTCACTTCGCTCTGGAGTTAGCGCAAAAGGTGCGTTGATTGGACCGATGGGTGCGCGCGCGAGAGCTGTAATGGATGAGTTACATGGAGAGAAGATAGATATTGTCGATTGGTCAGAAGATCCCGCTGCATATGTAGGGAGCGCGCTAGCGCCAGCGCGGGTCTCAAAGGTCGAGGTTGTAAATGCTGAGACTAGATCTGCGAAGGTGGTAGTTCCTGATTACCAACTCTCCCTTGCGATTGGTAAAGATGGCCAGAACGCTAGATTGGCGGCGCGCCTTACCGGCTGGCGTATCGATATCCATTCTGATGCCGCTCCGAGCGAATAACCCAGACCTTTTTCGCGACTTCTGACCTCAAGGAGTATGGTTCGCATCTGAGGTTTCCACCTCATATTCACGGGAACGAAAGCTGGTATGAAGGTAATGGCACTCTAATGAGCACCGCTAGATCATGAGTAGGTCAATTTAGGCGTCGCGTTCCTTAAAAAACGCGGGGCCACAGAAGGAGAAAAGTGGCAAAGGTCCGCGTTTACGAATTAGCAAAAGATGTAGGGATGGATAGCAAGGATGTCCTTGCAAAACTCCAAGAGATGGGCGAGTTCGTCCGTTCTGCATCCTCAACAGTTGAGCCTCCGGTTGTAAGGAAGTTCCTCGAGAAGTTTCCACCGGTTGCAAAACCAGCTGCTGAAGCAAAGCCTGCAAAGAAGGCGCCAGCAAAGAAAGCTGCTGCTAAGAAATCCGCTCCTAAGGTTGAAGAGGCGCCCGAAGAGAGCGCGGTCACTCCACCTGTAACTCCAATCAATAGTGCTCCCGTCATTCCTCCTGTTACTCCAGTTACCCCTACTGCAGCTCCGATTCCACCTAGAGCACCGGCAGCTCGCGGTGGAAATAATCCATTTGGAACTTCTGCAGGTCCAAGACCATCTACTCCTAGACCTTCGCAACAACGACCTGGAGAACAGATGCCACAACAACAGCGACCCGGACAACAGCGACCGGGAAATAATCCATTTGGAACTTCCGGTGGTCCAAGACCGCCACGTCCGGCTGGTCAACCAGGTGGACAACGCGGACCAATGTCTGGACCACGTCCAGGTTCTGTTCGTCCCGGTTTTGCTGCACGACCACCGCGACCTGATCAAAGAACTGATCAACGCGGAACAGGACGCCCCAGCCAATTTGCTCCTGGACAAGGTGCACCAGGTTCACGTCCACAAGGTTCAGGTCCTTATAGATCTCAACCAGGTGGCGCACAACGACCAGGCGGATTTGGTGGACCAGGTCGCCCGGGACAACGTCCCGGCGCTGGTGGCGCATTTGGAAAAGGTGGCGGAAAGAAGAAGAGTTATAAGAGCAAGAAAGCGCTCCGTGAAGAGATCGACAATATGGAAGCGCCCACAATTGGTGGCGCAATTGTTCCTAGAGGCGATGGAAATACGCCGGTACGACTCCGTCGAGGAGCTTCGCTAGCTGACTTCGCTGAAAAGATTGGCGCAGATCCAGCTGCACTTGTATCAGTCCTCTTCCATCTAGGTGAGATGGTCACCGCAACTCAGACCGTTGATGAGAGCACGCTTGAGATGCTCGGCAACGAGTTTGGTTACAAGATCACCATTGTTTCTCCGGAAGATGAAGACCGAGAGATTCTTGAGCAATTCGATATCAATCTCGAACAAGAGTTAGCTGATGTAAACCCAGAAGATCTCGAAATCAGACCTCCGGTCGTGACCGTTATGGGCCACGTTGATCACGGTAAGACCCGCCTTTTGGATGCGATTCGCCAGACTGAAGTTGTAAAGGGCGAAGCGGGCGGAATTACCCAGCACATTGGCGCCTATCAGATTCATCATGATCACAATGGCGTTAATCGTGCGATCACTTTTATCGATACCCCAGGTCACGAGGCCTTTACCGCTATGCGTGCTCGCGGTGCGAAAGTCACTGATATCGCAGTCCTAGTAGTAGCTGCTGATGACGGTGTTATGCCGCAAACAATTGAGGCGCTAAATCACGCCCAGGCCGCAAGCGTTCCAGTCGTTGTTGCGGTAAATAAGGTTGATAAAGAAGGGGCAAACCCTGCCAAAGTCCGTCAACAACTCACCGAATATAACCTCATCGCCGAGGAGTATGGCGGCGATACTTTGTTCGTTGATGTTTCCGCTATTAGCGGTAAAGGCATCGGAGAGCTGATTGATGCAATCCTTCTCACCGCTGATGCCGCTATTGATCTTCGCGCAATTCATGAAGATGATGCTCGTGGCGTAGCAATCGAAGCACACCTAGATCGCGGTCGCGGACCTGTTGCCACAGTCCTTGTACAACGTGGAACTCTGAAAATGGGTGACTCGATTGTTGCCGGATCTGCATTCGGACGCGTACGTGCGATGATGGATGAATTCGGCCATGAAATCAAAGAAGCCGGTCCATCCCGCCCAGTCCAAGTACTTGGATTCACATCTGTTCCTAGCGCCGGTGATGGCTTCATAGTTGCGCCGGAAGATAGAACAGCGCGGCAAATCGCTGAGAAGCGTCAAGCCGGTGAGCGTCATGCCGCCCTTGCCAAGGCGAGAAAGAAAGTTTCGCTGGAAGACTTCTTGGAGAAGAGCAAGGTCACAACTTTGAATCTTATTTTGAAGGGCGATGTGAGCGGTTCGGTAGAAGCCCTTGAAGATGCGCTAGTCCAACTTGATGTCGGAAGTGAAGTTGATCTACGCGTTATTCACCGTGGCGTTGGCGCAATCACAAAGAGCGATATTACTCTTGCATCCGCATCTGGCGCAGTCGTTGTCGGCTTTAACGTAAAACCGGAACCACAGACCGCAACCTTTGCTGATGAAGAAGGAGTTGAAGTTCGCTTCTACTCAGTTATCTACAAGGCCATCGAAGAGATCGAAGCGGCCCTCAAAGGACTTCTCAAGCCTGAGTACGAAGAGGCAACTATTGGATCTGCCGAAGTTCGGGAAATCTTTAAGTCGAGTAAGTTCGGAACAATCTCCGGATCGCTCGTCTTATCTGGAGTTATCCGTAGGAATGCAAAAGCCCGAGTTCTTCGCGATGGCGTCGTAATCGGGGATAACCTAACTATCGAATCACTCCGTCGCTTCAAAGATGATGCAACTGAGGTCCGCGAAGGATTCGAGTGCGGTATCGGACTTGGCTCTTACAAAGATATCCAAGTTGGAGATGTCGTTGAAGTCTTCGAGATGCGCGAGAAGAAGCGTGCGTAATGGGGAAATCTCACCGCGTCGCTAAGGTCGCCGATCGAATAAAAGTTGTCGTTGCTCAAGCGCTGGAAAATCGCATAAAAGACCCACGCTTGGGTTTTGTGACGATTACTGATGTTCGAGTCACCGGAGATCTCCAGCAAGCCTCTATCTTCTACACAGTTCTAGGCGATGATGAAGCGCGCGCAAATACTGCAAAAGCGCTTGAGAGCGCCAAAGGAGTTCTAAGGACTGAAGTCGGTAGAGAGCTAGGGACGAGAGTTGTTCCCACACTTACCTTTTTTGTTGATGCACTCTCTGAGACGGCGAAGAATTTTGAGGATCTCCTAGATCAAGTTAAGAAACATGATGAAGAGATTGCTCATCTCCGTGATGTCGCTAAGCCGATCGGCGGGAGTGATCCATATAAGACACCTCGAGCTCGCGAAGCGGAATGAGTAAGCAACACGGCTTTCTAGTAATAGATAAGCCTGCGGGGATGACTAGCCATGATGTCGTTGCCCAACTCCGAAAACGCCTCGGCACAAAACAATTAGGTCATGCTGGAACTTTAGATCCGATGGCTACCGGCGTGTTAATAGTTGGAATGAATAACGCGACAAAATTCCTTCAATACATCGTTACTGGCAAGAAGCGGTACAACGCAATCATCCGTCTTGGAATCTCAACAGTCACAGATGATAAAGAAGGCGAAGTAGTAGCGGTGAGAGATTGGCGAGCTATAAAAGATTCAGATATTGAAAGCGCTATGGATAAGTTTCGTGGAACCATATTGCAAGTTCCTAGCTCGGTATCAGCTAAGAAGATTGCTGGCGAGCGAGCATATGACTTGGTTCGAGAAGGTAAGGAAGTGGAGCTTGCCGCTAAAGAAGTAACAATTCATGAATTGAAAGTTCTCGCTATCCATAGAAATGAACACCTGGATATTGATATCGATGTTGCTTGCTCGGCCGGTACTTACATCCGTTCAATCGCACGTGATTTAGGAGCGGCGCTCGGAGTGGGGGGACACTTGATTGAACTTCGCCGGACTGAAGTTGCACCATTTGAACTCAACGAGGCTGGTGAAATCGGGAGCGCCGAAGTTCTACCGCTTAGAGATGCCATCGCCAAAGTCTTACCAATTCGAGAGCTGGGATTTGATGAGGTAGCCGAACTTAAGTTTGGACGAAGAATAGATAAATCAAATCAAGAAGGCGTTGTTGTTGGGATTGCACCTGATGGCGAGGTTGCTGCCATCCTGGAAAATCGTGAGGGTCGCGCACAGCCGGTAAGTGTTTTCAACTCATGAAAGAATTGCGCCGATGAGTACGAATTTCAAACTGGAGTGGCACGGTGCATCGATAACTGGTGCAACTGTGATCATCGGTATCTTTGATGGAGTTCACAAAGGCCACCAAGCGATAATCAAACGAGCGCTAGACCTCACCAATCCAGTTGTCGCGCTCACTTTCCATCCTCATCCAGCCGCAATCGTCGCAAAAGATAAAGCCCCAACCGAACTACTAACGCTAAATGAACGGGTTCACCAATTATTGGCCCACGGGGTATCCAGCGTTGCCGTTATTGATTTCACCGAAGATTTCTCCAAGTTAACTCCTGATCAATTCATTGAAGATGTTCTAAAGAAGGAGCTAGATGCAAAGGCGCTAGTTATTGGTTCAAATTTCCGCTTTGGTGCAAAGGCAAGCGGCGATGCGCAATATTTAAAGGAGAGAGCCGGCGTTCCTGTCACAGCGCTAGATCTAGAGAGTGAACTTGGAAACTCTGTGTCCTCTACACGAATCCGCGAGGCGATTGTGGGTGGAAACATAGAGATTGCTCGTGAGTTATTGACCAGACCACACCAACTTGTTGGCCCGGTAATTCATGGCGAGAAACGCGGTCGACAGATTGGTTATCCAACTGCGAATGTTCAAGTTGGAGCGAATGCAACTATTCCATCCGATGGCGTGTATGCCGGTTGGCTAACTGTTGGTACCCATC
>Ga0194116_10006854_pt1 | contig 11974 bp, 7 predicted proteins | sample TA2MahsurfametaG_4_FD_148617 | JGI IMG/M metagenome (GOLD analysis project Ga0194116, IMG submission 148617) | Freshwater microbial communities from Lake Tanganyika, Tanzania - TA2015008 Mahale S9 surface | ecosystem: Environmental > Aquatic > Freshwater > Lake | place: Tanzania: Lake Tanganyika... | reverse complement strand
TTTCCTTTTCTTTACAGGAAATATTTTTAAAAAAAAAGTTCTTAATGGTTGTTAAATTCTTGTATTAAAAATTTTAATTAAAAATTTAATTTTTTATGAAATTTAAATGGCTTTCGAATCTACCATCGCCATGAGGGTAGAAAATATAAAAAAGGATAAAACAAAAAATTTAATAATAAAAAAAATAATTAATTATAATAAAAAAGTATTAAATTATATCTTAAGAAAGAAAATGTTTCCAGAAAAAATTGATATATATGGATCTAAACCAGGCTTTACTATAAATAAGAAATTAAATTTTAAAACTAATTTTGGAGGATATTTTACGATCCTAACAGTGTTTATTTATATACTTTTATTTAACTTATTAGCAAAAGACTTCTATTTAAAAATCAATCCGATAATAACTTCAGAGAAAATATTTATTACAGACAGACATATAAACAATTTTACTATTACTAATCATAGCTTTCTTTTTGCGATTGACAGTCCATCTAGATTAAAAAATCCAAAATTATATAAATTTTTTTTCAAATATAAAAAAGAATATAATCTGGATAATCAAACCACTATGGATGTTGATTTTATCACTTGCGACAAAACTCCATATTCAAAAATGTTTGATATTTATGCAGAATCAATGTTTTGCATTAATTATACAAAAATCATGCAACAAAATTTAACCAACTTTTCTTTTTTAGATAATGTACAATCAAACTCGATTAAAATATCTATGGAATATAACTATGATTATTTAGATAAACTAAATGAAACATACAAGCAATCTCTATTTAATTTGCAAGAATATGTTTTTTTTTACTATCCGGTTTTATTATTTTCTCCTAATAATAAACTTAATCCTTTAGATATTCAATTGGATTATAATCAATTCATTATTAGTCAAAAAACAGAATATTCAAATGATTTACGTTATGCTGAAACAGAGGTAGAAGAAGATGATAATATAATCTTTGATTCTAAACAGATTATTGATTCTGAAATTCATGTTGTTAATCAAGTTATTAATTATGAAACAAGAACTGACAAAAAGAAACCATTGGCAACATTTACATTGTTCCTAGATGGGTTGTATTATAGTAGATATACCAGAGTCTATAAAAAAATTCCTGATATTTTAGCGGAAGTTTTAGGTATCATGCATCCTCTCGTTATCGCATTTTCTTATCTGGTAAGATATTTTACTCAATATAATCTTGATAATCTTTTAATAGATAATTTTTTATGCTATTTTTCTAAAGATCATAATAAGATTGATAATATAATTTGGCAATCTCAGAATTACCAGGACTTCAAAAAAGTATTTAAAAAATTAGAAATGGAGAATTTACAGAATTCACAATCAGTCCCAATTCATAAAAATAGAGAAAAAAAGAAAATATTTTATGATTATTCAAATGAAAAAATATCTGATTCGTATAATAAACAATCAGAAGAATATTCAGAAAATAGACTAATAAAAGATACCATAAATAGAAGCTTTACTCATGGAAATAAAACGATCCAAAATCAGAAGGATTTAGTTAATGAAATTAATATCGAGTTAGTAGAAAATATTAATCAAGAAAATGATAAAGTAAATGACGGAAAAACATTAAATAAAATTGCAAGTATAAATAAAGATGTTGATCAAAAGAAAGATGAGATGAGAGAATCGATTGATTTTTTTGGCCTTTCTTATAAAGTAAAAAATAATTTTCCGTCTGTTGGAATATTTGATTATTATTTCCCACTTTTTATTTCAAAAAAGGATAGAAACTATAAATCAAGAACAGAATTACCGAAAATATTAAAGTTTTTTTCAAGTGAGATATTCAATAAATTGGATTTATTATATTATCTAAAGTTGGTTAGAAAAGTGAATCTTTTGAAAAATGTTTCTTTAACAAAAAAAGTAGAAAAAGAAACTCTCAAATTTTTAACTAACAGCCTTTATTTTGTAAGAGATTGTGATTTCGAAAATATCGTTCAAGAAATTGATCAGAGATCAAAATAAATGCTTCATAAAGAAAAAAGAAAAAAATAATCACAGAATCTTGAAATTTTTAATATTAAATAATGTTTTTAGTAATAATTTAAGTTAATTTAGTGAATTTTTTTCTGTTTTAAGTATTTAAAAATTTAAAATATCGATCTTTAATAAGAAAGAATCACATACATATAAATTTCTTTCATTTACAAATATTTTTTAAAAAATTTGTGATTTTTAATATTATATAAAATTTAAATATTTATTTTTTTGTTAAATATCGTATTTAATAATTTAAAAGAAAATTAAAGTTAAAAATAATTCATAAGAATCAAGGGTTTTTAAAAATTAATAATTTTAAAATTATCAGTTATTAACTAAATTTCAATATTTGTATGAAAATTAATTCTTTTTTTAAGAACACTGACTTTAATTTATTTTAATTTTAGAAAATTTTTGCAAATCAAACTATTAAATTTATAGATTCTGAAACTTTTATTTATATAAAATACAATTTAATATTAAATTACGCTTTCATCTTCACCTTGAAATAAACTTTATAAATCTTTTTTCTTTTAAAATAGGAATAAAATTTTCAAACATGTATGTTAATTAATTTATTAATTTTTATTTTAAGTTGATCATTAAGAATATTTTTTAAAAGTAACTTCAATAGTATATTACTACAGAAATAAGACATAAAATGTTCATTTTTTTCGTTTGTTTTAAATTCTGTCATTGATTTAGTTAATATATATTATTAATTTGAAATAAATGATGCTTAAAAGATTTGATATTTATGGATTGAAACTAAACTTTACTCTAAATAATAAAGGGAGTTTTAAAACTATTTATGGAGGGATATTTTCATTATTCACAGTGATCATATATTTACTTCTATTCAACATATTGGCGAAAGATTTCTATTTAAAGATTAATCCAAGAATTACTACAGATAAAACTTACATAACTGATTCTTTTTTCAATAATTACACATTTAATAAAGATTCTCTCCTTTTGGTATTTGACAATATAGATGATCAAAATTTATATAATTTCACCTTAAATTACATTGAATATTTTAATATAACAAATATTACAAATACAAAACTTGATTTTATAAGTTGTGATAAAACGAACAATTCTCGATTATTCAGAAATAATACGGAAGAAGCAAAGAAATTTAATTGTATTGACTTTACAAAAATCATTAATAAAAATATTACTAGCTTTCATTATTCAGATGATGTCATATCCAAATATATTCAAATTTTTATAAACTTACAACTATGATTATTTAGTGACAAAAATGAGACTGAAAAGCAAAGACTCTTAAATTCTATAGTAAAAATATATTTTTACGTACCACAGTTATCTATTTCCCCAAATAATTATCTTAATCCATTAAATATTGAATTGGATCATGATTTTTTGTATATTAATCAGAAAACTAAGAATGAGAATTATTTAAAATATGCTGAAACAATATTAGAACAGGATGATAATTTTATAATTAGTAGTAAATCGGAGATTCATTCCAAGATTCATATTTCAAATAGAAAACAGGATTATCTACCAAGAGTAGATAATTCTGATTTTTTGGCATTTTTTGAATTGAATTTAGATGGTTTGTATTATAATAAATATACAAGAATTTATAAAAAGCTTCCTGAAGTCTTAGCACAAGTTTTTGGTATTATGCAACCGTTGATGATTTCTTTTTCATTTCTTGTTCAATATTTGTCAAAATATAATCTTGATAATTTTCTAATTGATAATTTTTTATATTATTTTACTAAAGACCAAAATAAGGTAGATGAAGGAATTTGGAAATATCCAAATTTTGAAGAATTTAAAAACTCATTTAAAAATATTATAAAAAATAATAATGTTAATAAACTTTGCAAAGAAGATCCAAGTGAAAATATCAAAAATGAAAATCATGATAAATCAAATACTCTTCACAATAATAAATTTGATCAGCATTCAGAGAAACGATTAATAAATGATTATATTAATAGAAGTCTTACCTATGAAAATATAAAAATACAAAACAGGAGAGATTTCTTAAAAGAAATAAACATCGAATTATCTGAGAATAGACAAAAAGAAAATATATATTCAAATAATAAAATTGCTAATGTAAATCCCTTAGAAATAATTCCATGTATTAATGATGAAATTATCTCTAATAATAAAGAAAAAAAATTTCAATCCTTCAACTTTTCTCAAAAGAATAATTATGCTTTTCCGTATATTGGTTTTTTCGATTATTATCTAACTTTTTTTATTCCCAAAAAAAGTATGAATGATAATTCTAGAATAAATAATTCAAAGATATTAAAGTATTTTTCTAGAGAAATATTAAAAAAAATGGATTTATTTTATTATCTAAAATTAGTAAGAACAACTGAAATATTGAAAAATGTTTATTTAAGAAAACTTGCTAAAAAAGAAGATCTTCAATTTTTATTAAAATCCCTTTATTTTTTACGAGACTGTGACATAGAATCAATATTACAAAAATTGGATAAAAGATCAACTTAAATTTTTATTATTATAATTTTTTAAAAATAATATAAGCCTTTTCGCATAAAAGTGATTTCCTGATTTAATAATAGATCTGCTATTAAATAAAACATATACACAACAATTACTTAATTTGGAGGAAAAAATTTACTATTAATTAATTAGCTAATATTTCTTACTCCAAATAATTATTAGAAGCCTCTTAAAATTCTTTAGATTAACATTTATTTAATCTTTATCAGAAAACAAAAGATTTCATTTATTTTTTTTTAATTTTCTATATTCTTTTTTATTATTTTTCTTATGATTCTCTTGAATGAGACTAATCCATTATGACAACTGCAAGTTGCTAGTTTTACTTTAATCTGATTTCATGCATTGATTGATCATAATTTATTAAAAAAGCTGTTTTTTCCTTAATTAATTATTTAGATGAATAAAATATAAATGAGTGGGTGTTGAATATTCAAATATTCTAAATTCTAAAATATTATTTTATTCTTAAGCATAAAAAAAATTTAAAATTTTGAAAATTTTTTTTACGATGCTATTTTAATAATTAATTTATAATCTTATATAATAAAAAATTATCATTGTTTTATCAGATAAATTGAATTTTTTGTATTTTTTATTAAACCGTTAAGGATTTATCTTTTAATCGTAGTAATTAAGTATTTAAAAAAATTATAAATTTTCTAAATTGTTTACTTCAAACATAATATTTAAATCAGTATTTTTATATTACTTCATCTGTACCTCAAAAAAGAAATGAGACTAAAGATTGTTTGTTTTTCATTTGTTTTTATAATTCAGAAACCCAGATATTTAATTATAAATTAAAAATGTTTGTTCAAAAATTGGATATTTATGGAAAAAAAATTAGGCTTCTTTCTCAATTATAATTCTAGTCTGAAATCCACATTTGGAGGAGTTTTCACCTGTATAACAGCTTTAGTTTATGTTGCTTTATTTAATTTTTTTGCAAAAGATTTTTATTTTAGAATTAATCCAAAAATTACATCAGAGAAAGTTTTTTTTGAAGATATTAATAATTATACAATTACTAATGAAAAAACTATTTTTGCAGTTTCTCTTAGGCTTGTCAAAGATCCGAGATTATATAAATTATCAGCTAAATATCGAGAAGTTTATGTTGATAATATTATCAACATTGATTTTGATATGATTTCCTGCAATAGTTTAAGTAATTCATATAATATTGATGAAGATGAACTACAAAATTTATATTGCATGGATTTCAACAAATTCTTAAACAAAAATATTACAAATTTTTCTTCGATTTCTCTTTTAATAAAAAAAGTCCGTCTGGAAATACAATATAACTTTACTTACTTAGAAACCTTAAATGATACTTATCGTCAAAACATGATTAATTCAGACGATTTTATTCTTTATTTTTATCCAGTTTTTTCTTTTTCTCCTAATAATTATTAAATTCCATTTAATAATCAGCCTGATTTTAAGTCTTTCTTTATTAATCGTAAATCAAAATTTACGAATATAATAAGATATGCTGAAACAAAACTAGAACAAGACGAAAATTTTTTTTATGATGCCAAATCTCAAATTAATTCAACTATTCATATTGTAAATGAAGAATTTTATTATAAATCTAGAATTGAAAATGAAGAATTAGCATTATTTGATTTGAGATTGGATGGCTCTTATTATTATAAGTATACAAGAGTTTATAAAAAAATTTCTGATATATTACCGCAAGTTTTCGGAATTATTCACCCTTTGATGCACGTATTTTCATTCTTTGTAGATTATATTACCAAATATAATCTTGATAATTTTCTAGTAAATAAATTTTTATGTTATTTTACAAAAGAGAAAAATGAAGATAATAAAATTGTTTGGAAATGTCAGAATTTTAAGGATTTTAAAAATATGTTTAAAAATTTCAAATTAAACAAAAATGAAGAAAATAATGAATTATTTAATAATAAAATAAATTCAGAAATCAATTCAAATGAAGGCATTAAAAGGAGTATGTGTGAATCTAATTTTACTTACATAGATAAAAAAGAAGCAAAATTGCGAAAAAAGGCAATCCAAGATATCAGCAATATTAATCTCTCAATTGAAGAAAGTAAAGTAAAAATGAAGAATGACAATATAGATCAAATGAAAATTGAAATGGTTAACAAAACAATAAAAGAATATATTAATTTAAATGAAAATTCTAATAGGCAGGGAAACCCTTCGGGTAATCTTGCAAATTTAAATAATGAAATTAATCAACTGAAAAATAAAAAGGAAAATATATTTAATTATTCATTCAAATTTTCTCTTAAAGAAAAATCCGATTTTCCATATATAGGATTTATTGATTATTATTTACCTTTTCTCCTACCGAAAAAAGATGAGAATTACAAATCTAGAATAAATAACTCAAAAATTTTAAAATATTTTTCAATTGAGATATTAAATAAAATGGATTTGATATATTATTTAAAATTAGTAAGAACTCTTGAAATAATGAAAAATTCGTAATTAAGACAAAATATAGAAAAAGAAGATCTTCAATTTCAATTAAAAAGTCTTTATTTTGTAAGAGATTGTGAAATTGAATCAATCGTTAAGTTTATTGATCTAAAATTAAATTAGATTTTTCAAAAATAAATATCAAACAAGATAGGACAAAACGAGTATCTTTAATTGTTAAATTGCATATTAAATATTATAATTTATGGAAATTTGGGAACTAAGATATTTTTTTATTTTGGAATATTCGTTATTTATACAAAAGAGATAAAAATGATTTGGATAAATATAAACTCAAATCTAAAAATATGTATATTTTTATTTATTATTATCTTATTTTTAATTAAAATTAATTTAAAATTTTGATAATTTTAAAAACATTTATTATATAAATTTTATAAATGTTTCATAAATTATCTTGTATTCTTGAAAAACTTTCTTATCTATAATCAATTTTTAATTTTTTTCTTATCAACATGATTTTCTAAAAAGAAAATATAAGTATCCAAATGGATAAAACTCTATTAAATTATAGATGTTCATAACCTTTTATTAATATCATTAATCTGAATTATTCATTTTAGAATAACACTTCCTTATTATTTTTTTGTTTTAAAAAAACTTTAATCTAACCACTTGCAGAAACTCATAAAAGAAATTTTAATGTTAAATTATAAATTCCCTTTATAAATAAAGGAATTTAATTTTATCTAAATTTAACTCCGATAGAAAAAAATATAATTAACTCTTTTATTAGGACCAGTCTTTTCTTAAAATAAAATATTTATAAAAAAGTTTTGTATTAACTTGTTAAAGTTAAAAATAGATATCACTCAATAATGGCAAAATTTAACAAAATTTAATAAATTAATTACATTTAAATGGGATTATGGTTTATTAAATAGAGAAATAGTAATACAATTTATTTGAAAAAAAAATTTTTAGAAATTCATTAGCCAAATATCTTCCAGTTTAAACTTCCCTCTGAGCAAAATAAAAGAAAGAATGGCTAATCAAATGTTCCCTGTTTATTTGCATTCAAATGATTTAAAAACACCTTATTAAAAAAGCTTCTAAAAATTTTCAAAATTGTCTAAATTAAAGATTCCATTTATTAAAAATAATTTCTGAATTTTAATCATAATCTAATGAAAATTAACACCTTAGAATACAATCCCAAGGAGACATAAAATTTCTCAAATGCCATATAATATTTTGAAAATGTCAGTTGATGTTTCATAAATTGCTGATGACTATCAATATTTAAGACAGAAAGAAAAAAATATTTATTCAGAATAAAAATGAATTTTGGAAAAGTAAACAAATTCAAGCGTCTGAATTTCAACCTAAAAAATGAAATCTTTTCATATTTTCTTCAAATGGATATTGTAAAATTCATATCCGTAAATAAATCATTCAAAGAAGCTGTAGGAAGATTAAAATGGTTCAAACTACTTAAAGAAAACTTTCAACAACTAATGTCGATTGCTAGCTTGATATTTTCAGAAATGGATGAAAAAGTAAAAACTTTACTCGAAGGAAATAAACAATCAGATTCAACTATTTTTAATTTATGCCTATACCTCTCACTCAGAAAAATAAGGAATGAAAAAGAAATTCAAATTAGGAATAGAGCTCTTAGCAAAAACGAAAAGAATAGTAAATTTCTCAAGTTAATAATTTTACATAGCAAAAAAATAAAAAAACTTGATCTGAGTAATAATCATTTAGGAAAAGATGAAAAGAATTTGCTTTATTTAAAAGAAGCATTACACATTAATGATTCGATATTTGAGGTAGATCTCAGTTATAATAACTTAGGGCAGAATGAAAAGAACTTGATTTATTTAAAAGAATTATTGGAAATTAAAACCTCAATAAAAAAACTAAATTTAAGTAATAATTATCTAGGAGAGAACGAAAAGAATATGAATTATTTAAAAGAAGCTTTGAAAATAAATCATTCAATACAAGAACTAGACCTCAGTTACAATAATCTAGGAAAATATCAAAAGAACATGCTTAATTTATATGAAGCATTACAAATTAACAAGTCAATTAAAGCTATTAATCTTTGCTTGAATAGGTTAGGAAATAAATTAATGAATATAGATTATTTAAGTAAAGCGTTACAACAAAATAATACAATAGAAAAACTTGATCTTAATCAGAATGAATTAGGGGAGAATGTGAATAATATGATATATTTAAAAAAAGCATTCATAATTAACAAATCACTCCGAAAGCTTGATCTAAGCGATAACAATTTAGGATGCAAAAGGGGAAATATGGTTAATTTAAAGCATGCATTAAAAAAGAACGCAACCATTAAAAAACTTGATCTCAGTAATAATGATTTAGGAAAACATGAAAAGAATCTGCATCATTTAAAAGAAGCTCTGCAAATAAACAATTCAATTAATAAACTTGATCTTAGTGGGAATGAATTAGATGAAAATGTTGAGAATTTGCACTATTTAAAAGATGCATTGGAAATAAATGATTCAATACAAAAACTTAATCTTGACAATAATGGATTATCAGATATAAAAATAATTGATTTAATGTATCTTGTAAAGAAAAATTCAAAAAAAAAATTTATAGATTAATAATATTATGGCTTCTTTTAGAATTTTAGTTTTAATATCTATTAATAAAAAAATGGTTATTTTTCATTTTTAATTATTCTTTTAGTTTTTAAATATTTAAACTAGATAATTTAAATTCTATTTAATGTTCTGCTTTTTCTAAATTTGATTTCTTTTTTTTTATAATAAGCTTTTTTTTGGATTTTAATAAATTTTTGGCTTCATAAAAAAAATGATTAATTAAATGAAACTAGATGAATTAATTGAATTATTAATAGAAGAAACATTAATACAAACATTGACATAAACAATAATAGAAACATTAATAGAAACATAAATTTAATAAGTAAAATCAAACTACTTGTTATTTTTTTCAAGAAATCTCTAATAAAATTTTTATTTTGATTCAATAATAACCTTTGAAAACGCATAAATATAGATTAAGCTTAGAATTTAATAAAATATTATTATAATATCAGAATTAATAAATTTTCAATTGACTTCAATAAAAAATATTTATTTTTTTTATAAAAAAGTTGTTGTGTCCTAAATAAAGGACTTTCTGATTTTTTTTATTATTTCTTAATTGATGAGTACTACTTGATTAATTTCAGCAACAGAGATTCAAAAATTCAGAAATGGAATTTAAATAATCATAAAGTAGAATTTTAATTTTTTAAAAATTTTATAGATCTATTCTTCCTGAATACAAAAACAAATATATTATTTAATAAAGCAAATAAAAAGCACTCTGACTTATATAAATTTATAAATGAAATCTATCGATTGGTAAAAAATGTTTTAAAAAATTTTTTTATAGCATAATATTAGATATTACCTATAATTCCTATTATTCTAATTTATCTAGTAATAAAAAAATAGTTTTTTAAATATATTTTTTTAATTAATTCATCATTAAATTCCTTGGCTAAAGACTATTTGGATAAAATGAAAATTTTAGCTAATTTCAAAATAAATGCTTTTTAACTTATTGCAAATAAAGCATTTTAATATATTTTAATTTAATGATATTGATTATTGAAATATTATGATTTTATTAATTCTAAATTTTATTTATATAAAATAATATTAAAACTGTAAAATGAATTCAAACCATTCTAATAATTTCACTAATGCATTACTACCATCAATTGAATATATCAATGACGACTCTCAACTTAAATGGCTTATTGTTTTCATCTTCGAAATTTTCTGTAATTTAGTTGGATTAATAATTGCTCTTAAATATTATTTTAATAAAAGTAAAAATAGATGCTTTTCTAAATCATTTCTAATTTTAATAATTATGATATCTATTGATTGCTTTGCAGATATTTTTAGTTATTATAACATAAAAGAAAAATATCAAGGCACAATTTATATTCTTTATAATAACGAATATCTTATAAATTCAAATTACTTTGATTTTAAATGGCAAAATATTTGCTTCCAAAATTTTAATCAAATGAAAAATCTCATAGAATTCAAAATATATGATATTCAAAATAATGAAAAAAACATTTCTGAAAAATATTTTCCAATTTGTTTTGATGAACCTAATAATTATTTTCAATTTTTAGAGAAAATAAATTTAATCGCTAAAGATATTAAAGGAGTCATTTTTACAAATGATTTATTCATAGAAGAAAGTCTCAAATCAGTGAGCATTGGAGAGGTAGGAAATATAACCGAGTTTTCTTTTGCTGGTTTTTATTTTAATTTACAAATAAGGTCACTAATTGAAATTAATACTAGATATGATCCTAACTTCAATATAGAAAATTGCTCTCAATATCCAAAATTTAAAAATGAAATCAATTTAAATTTCAAATTAAATAATTTTTATTATTATTTATTATACGCAAATTCTTTTATCGATATTCTTGTTTTGGCTTTTATTCCTTTAATAGATGAGATTCGAGAAGAAAAAATAAAAGTAGAAACACAAATCATAATGATATTTTTAACTTATTTTTCTAGAGTAACTTCTTGTTTTTTAATGGGAAATTCGCTTATTGAAGTGAATAATGGGTGTGTGATATTGCAAAATAATTATTATTATTATAAATTGATATTTTTCATTTATATTTCCTTAGCTCTTTATAATACTGTATTAATAATGATATTTTTTATATATGTTTTATTGGATAGGTATTTCAATGTAAATTTTAAATGTTCTGATGATTCAATTACCAAAGTATTCGTATTTTTTGCAAATATTCCATCTCTTTTTCTAAATTATATTATTATTTCTAAATTTTTAAGAAATATTACCTCTTTATATGAGGATTTTATTCATTTCCTGTTTTCATTTTTTTTTCCTTTTTTTTTTATAGGGCTAATAACGACAATTTTTTTG
>Ga0194116_10006846_pt1 | contig 11983 bp, 11 predicted proteins | sample TA2MahsurfametaG_4_FD_148617 | JGI IMG/M metagenome (GOLD analysis project Ga0194116, IMG submission 148617) | Freshwater microbial communities from Lake Tanganyika, Tanzania - TA2015008 Mahale S9 surface | ecosystem: Environmental > Aquatic > Freshwater > Lake | place: Tanzania: Lake... | reverse complement strand
TAGTGAAGTCGATCGGACTCTCGGTGGTGGCTTTGTACCTGGTTCGGTGACAATCCTCGCGGGCGACCCTGGCGTTGGAAAGTCCACATTGATGCTGCAATTATTGGCGCATCTCAGTAAAGAATATGTGTGTTGTTATTTATCTGGTGAAGAATCATTGCCGCAAATTAAAATGCGCGGCGATCGGTTAGGGCTGCAGCATAGTCGTTTTTTTCTTGGCGCTCAAACAGAATTAGAACAAATCTTAGATGCACTAGCTCATAAAAAGCCACAATTTGTGGTCATCGATTCTATTCAAACAATCTTTTCTTCAAGTATTGATGGTGTTGCTGGCTCAGTAACGCAAGTTCGACATTGTGCACAATTACTGACACGCTATGCGAAACAAAATAACGTCGCCCTTCTTCTCATTGGACATGTTAACAAAGAAGGAAATATCGCAGGCCCCAAAGTCTTTGAACATCTCGTTGATACTGTTTTGTACTTAGAATCTGACGATCAGGGAAAATATCGACTTCTCCGGACTTTTAAAAATCGCTTTGGCGCTGTTGGAGAGCTTGGAATTTTATGTATGATGCCTGATGGGCTTAAACCTGTTTTACATCCATCCGCAATCTTTACAAACTGGCAGGCCAAGAGTGTCTCGGGCACAACTCTGACCGCTCTGTGGGAGGGGTCGCGAGCATTACTTGTTGAAATGCAGTCATTAGTTGTAGACTCTCCAGGATTTCAAGGGAAAAGAGTTGTAGTCGGATTTGATTTGGCAAGATTGAACTTATTGCTCGCTATCCTCTCTCGATTTTATGATTGGCCCGGATCGAGATATGATGTTTTTTTGAATATTGTTGGCGGACTGAAAGTTCAAGAACCTGCTGCAGATTGTGCTGTTTTGGTTGCAGTGTATAGCTCTCTGAAAAACTGGATTATCCCAAAAGAATGGCTAATTTTTGGTGAGCTTGGTCTTGGCGGTGAATTGCGCCCAGTGCAATATGCACAAGAGCGAATTGCTGCAGCTCTAAAACATGGGTATAAAAAAGTACTTATTCCCGCAGGAAATGCAGCGGGATTAAAAGAGTATATTGCGCAAGGCCATGTAGTCTTGCTTTCAGATTTGAAAGAGCTACTTTCCTTTGTTGCTGAGCACGCAATATTAACCTGATTTTGTTGAAATACAGAAGACTCACTCGATACACATAGCTTGTTTTTAAACGAGCAAGAAAACATGCTCAATGATTGGGTAGCGTAGTAATAAGCGAATTTTTTAATATCTTTTAGTAAAAGATGCTCAAAAACAATGAGCATCACGCCGTCTCTGTTTAAGATATCGCTGAAAATATACCTACAGCCACACCAAAACCAATTAACATTTTATATTGATTAAGAGCGTAACTCCACGAATCAGACGTATCTAACGCACAATCTATTTGAGCGCCAAAGAAACTTGATGAAGTTAAAATTCCTTCAATTTTGTGCTGATCATCTGATAAGCCAACTATATGTGTTTGTTTGGGGGTGCTGATTTCATAAAGATACGTATGACTATCCTCGTCATGCCCAACATAAGTAGCTATTGATAGAGGCGCTGAAGAGTCGCCACCGTGAATGAGATAAAGAGAGTTCAATTCTGTTATATGTAACATAAAATTATCTCCCTTTACCGGTAATATAGGAAGTTACAAGATTTGCCAATCCACTTGAGGCAATGACTATAACTCCACCTATGAGCATATTTGTTAATCGAATGCCCGGACAGCATAAATTACGTTCTTTTTTTGATAAGGGAATGTAAAAGTGGACCTCTGATGTCTCTGGATTTCCTGATTCGGAATTGAGTGTGAAACATTCTTTTGAAAAATGTGCTCGTCCATTGTAATCATATCCATGAAATGACGGGGCAGTTTCTGGATTTGATACACCCGAGCCGTGGATATATTTTTGGTTAATTTGGCTAAGAAGTCGCATTTATAATTTTAATACAAATCAGAGTATTTAAATATACTATATTTTTTAATAAGTTATGTCAACCCCCTCGACTCGGTCATCACATAACTCGCATTGCATATGCACTGGATTGAGCGCATTTTCATTTTTTAAATCTGTAATATATTTTATTGCTCTGCGTTTCTCCTTGGAATTGCGTATAATGAGAAAATGTCTTTTTAAGATCTTAAATCAACGGTCATATCTGTTCATTTAAGAATATTGCGAGTAATGATATGAGTACAAAAATTAAAATTGAAGGCGCTAGAACGCATAATCTTAAAAATATTACGCTTGATATTCCTCGCGATAATTTTGTCATACTAACTGGAGTTTCAGGTTCAGGGAAATCTTCTCTTGCTTTTGATACTCTATATGCCGAAGGTCAACGACGCTATGTGGAGTCCCTATCTTCTTATGCAAGGCAGTTTTTATCGATGATGGATAAGCCCGATGTTGATAGAATTGAAGGGCTTTCTCCCGCTATTGCAATTGAACAAAAGACAACCTCCCACAATCCGCGCTCTACTGTCGGAACTGTCACTGAAATTTATGATTATCTTCGTGTTTTATTTGCACGTGTCGGAACACCATATTGCCCAACCCATCATACACCGCTGCGCTCGCAAACTGTTGACCAAATGGCGCAATCTTTAACTCATGATGCCCTAGAAAATCGCATTATTATTAGTGCGCCTTTGGTCCGCGGCCGAAAGGGCTCACATGAGCCACTTTTTGATAAGATGCAGGGCCTTGGGTTTTCAAAGGTAGTCTGGAATGGCTCCCTTTCATCCTTTGATGAGTTGACTGAACTCGATCCGAAAAAAAATCACAATATTGATATGGTAATCGATCGGCTACGTATTACACATGATGAAAACGATCGATTAAGGGAAAGTCTGGAAACTGCTGTAAAATATGGTGAAGGCCTCGTTAAGATTTATTTCTTGAATGAGCAAAATCAAATTTCAGATGAGCGCATACTTTCAGCGAGCCATGGCTGTGTTGAGTGCGGATTTTCTTTACCTATGCTAGAGCCCAAATTTTTCTCCTTTAATAGCCCATTGGGCTCATGTCCAACATGCGATGGTCTTGGGTTCGATCAACAAATCGATGTGGAGCGCCTTGTCCAGCCGTTACATACCTTGTCACAAGGGGCGATTGCGTTCTTCTCTAAAAATGAGGTAGTAAATTTTGAGCTGTTAAAACAAATATGTGAGCACTATCAAATTGATATGGATACTCCATTTAATGAATTGACTGAAAAGTCTCAGCAAATCTTACTCTGGGGCGATCTGACAAAAAAATCGATTTTGATTACATCTTACTACTATAAACATGCAAAGCCTAAGAAAATGGTGTGGAAAGGAGCGGTAGCTCTCTTACAAGAGCGCTATCGTGAAACTGACCAAGAGAGTGTAAAAGAATCATTACAGCCATTTATTCAGTATGCTGCATGCCGCTCTTGTGATGGAATTCGGTTAAGGCCAGAGTATCGCGCTGTTCGCGTTGGCGCACTTAAAATTGAAGATTTCACACAAGTTTCAATTATGGAATCATATGCTGCTCTACAACAGCTTGTCCTCACTCCAATGGAGCAGCAAATTGCGCAGCCTTTACTTGATGAACTAAAAACAAGACTCTCATTCTTGCTCAATGTTGGCTTGGATTATTTAAGCCTTGCACGCTCGGCAGAAACGCTCTCTGGAGGAGAATCTCAGCGTATTCGTTTAGCCAGTCAAATCGGTTCGAAACTTGTTGGCGTAATGTACGTCCTTGATGAACCATCAATCGGACTACATCAGCGCGATAACGATCGCCTTATTGCAACAATGAGGTCCCTAACAGAAATAGGAAATACAGTTATTGTCGTTGAGCATGATGAAGAAGCTATTCTTGCCGCGGATTATGTGATTGACTTGGGCCCTGGCGCCGGAGTTTTTGGGGGAGAGGTTCTTGCAAAAGGGACTCCGCAAGAAATCATGAAAAATACACATTCGGTTACTGGACGATATCTCTCCGGGCATCGCCGGATTTCCCATCCTGGTCAATGTTTTCATGCAAACGACTACCTCACCCTACATGAAGCATCGTGTCATAACCTTAAAAATGTCTCAGTTCGTATTCCTGTGGGTTTACTGACTTGTATAACAGGTGTTTCTGGCTCAGGAAAGTCATCTTTGATTAATCATACGCTGGTTCCTTATATCACAGCAAAAATCGCAAGAAGAAGCGTCTCTCGGGCAATACAACTAAAAAATGCAACCGGAGTTGAGCATTTCTCAGATTTAATTTGTGTCGATCAGAGCCCGATTGGACGGACCCCTCGCTCTAACCCTGCAACATACACAGGACTGCTTACACCAATAAGAGAGTTTTTTGCAAAACTTCCTAAATCACAATCTTTAGGATTTACGCCCGGTCGCTTCAGCTTCAACGTTCCTGGTGGACGATGTGAGAAGTGCTCTGGCGATGGTGTGTTAAAAGTTGAAATGCATTTTCTTTCCGATATTTATGTGCCATGTGAAGCATGCCATGGTAAACGATATAATCAACAAACCCTCGAGGTGACTTATAAAGGGCAAAACATCGCAGATGTCTTGAATATGACCGTACAGCAAGCCGCAGAACTTTTCTCTGCTTTCCCTGCTATTGCGAGAAAGCTTGATACTCTTATTCAAGTCGGTCTTGGTTATATAAAATTAGGGCAGAGTGCGACAACCCTATCAGGGGGTGAAGCCCAACGTGTCAAGCTTTCAAAAGAACTCTCTAAGCGCGGAACTGCGGGGCGGACATTATACATCTTGGATGAGCCCACAACCGGACTTCATTTTGAAGATATTCAGCGTTTATTAGAAATTATTTTTGCTTTGCGCGATCGGGGTAATACAATTTGTATTATTGAGCATAATCTTGATGTCGTTGATTGTGCAGATTGGATTATCGATTTAGGTCCAGAAGGCGGTAGTCGTGGGGGCTCTGTTTTATATGAAGGTCCTCGTGCTGATTTTGAAGCCGCTTCCGATCGAAGTATCACGGCAGAATTTCTCAGGAAAATGAAATCCGATCGTCATCAGCGATGGACTCAATATTCAGGTGAAAAAATTTAGAAAAATCTCTGAAATCGTGATAGGATCTTCTTCATCACAAAATGTGTTATTTGATTAAAACTAAAGGTAATATATGGCGCGCGGAATTAATAAAGTTATTATTGTAGGAAACTTAGGCTCAGACCCAGAAGTTCGATATCTTGCTTCAGGCGATCCGGTTGCAAACATCTCTATTGCAACATCCGAGAGCTGGAAGGATAAACAATCAGGCACAACACAAGAGCGTACCGAATGGCATCGCGTTGTAATTTACGGAAAAATGGCTGATATCGCATCTAAGTACATGCGTAAAGGTTCTAAGGTCTATATCGAAGGTAGCCTGCGTACAAGAAAATGGCAGGATAAGAATGGACAAGAGCGTTATACAACAGAAATTATTTGTAATGATTTACAGTTGCTCGATTCTAAAGGTGGTCCAGGCGATCAGCATTCAGATTATAGCTCAGAAGCTCCATCTTCTTCACGCCGTAATGATTCTGGGTATTCCAGCATGTCTTCCCATCATAATGAACTCTCAGATGAGCTTCCATTCTAAATTAGACCTGTGAATTCGCTAATAAACAGCGTGTTGATAGTACATGTTTTCATATCACTACAACCTTCTTCAAAAAAAGGTTGTAGTTTTTAATAGACGCACTTGAGCATTGATGATCGGAATTTTCCATGCTACTGTCTAGGGAGATAAAGTTATTTTCTCACTACAGAATAGGGATATCATGTCACTGCGTTCTTTCTTATCATATTCTCTTTTAATAGTATCTTCTCCGTTATGGGCCGCTGACACCAATAATGGTCAAACCGGCACAGCCATTAGCGAAGAAGAGTTGTCTCAGCTGCAACCAGGAACTACAAAAGATCAGGTTATTGAGAAATATGGCCTACCGACCTTTCAATGTATTAATCCCGGCCAGCATAATATTTGTTATTTCCATCAAAGCAAAAAAAACAGCCAAACAACACAAGAGCAGGTGGAAATGGAATTCGATGAACAGGGCAATCTTGCAAGTGTCAAAGTTTATCAGTCGCCAAATACAGCTGCAGAATCTCAGAAAAAATAAAAATATATGAAGGTGACGTGATTACACTGATTGAAGTGCAAGAATGCCACATTCCGCCAGAGGTACTATTCGAGTGGGTGAAGGATATTCAGTCATATGCTCAAACAATCCCAGGGTGTCAGCATAGTGGCGTGATCGAAGTGATCAGCCCTGTGGAAGAAATGGCTTATCTGGATATTGGTTTTGGCATATGGCATGAAAAGATTATCACCCACAACATGTATCAGCCGGATAAAAGAATAGAAATACAGCTTGTGTCAGGGCCATTTAAAAGCTTAAGTGGCTCATGGACTTTCGATCCTATTACAGACTCTAAGGAAACAACACGAGTTGAGCTTAGCCTCAATGTTGAATTTCACAGCTGGTTTCTAGAGTCCCTTGCAAATTTTATTATCACTCATCATAAAGGTTTAATTTTAGAGTTTGTGGAAAGGAAAATAAAATCTTACGAATATCAAAAAACACAATACCCCACAACATATTAGAATATCCGCATTCGAGATATCCTTGGCAATATATTTAAAAAAAATTCTAACAATAGGATTTTTTATCGGAACCCTCTCCTATCTCTCTGGTATAACACTTTTATATCAGAGGTAATTGAATATGGATTCGAAAGAAAGCACACAAAAATACATTAAAAAGGAAGCCATTACAGAAGAGATAGCAGCGAAGGAGAATAATGATACAGAATCTGTAACCGGTCTCGAGGATTTGCAGAAAAAGCTGAACGAAGCGCCAAAACCATCCGAAAGTTCTGGATTTTTTGGAAGATTAAGAAAAGTCTTTGAAGAAGCATATCCATCGCAGAAAGCTGGTATTAGTATTGGAGCACTCGGGACGTTAACGGCTCTAGGGTTGTTTTTTGTACCAGGAATGCAACCAATCGCTGTTGGAGTTTTTGCATTCTCTATGGCCGGTGCCTATTACGCTAACAAGCTCAAGCCGCATTTTTGCAGGTGTTAGAGCTGTTTTTGGAGTGCCGTCCCCAGATCTTATTGTACAAGATCAAAATGGACAGGATACACATCCTTATTCTGAAACATCTTTTGCACGTCGGGCGGCTGCGAACTTAACAGCAAGTTTTATATGTTTATTAATGTTTGCAGGGTTAGGCGCAGGCCTTTCAGTTGCAACACCTGCTTTACTTGCGGCTCTTGGTGTCGGTGGAATCGCAGCCTTAGGCTTTGTCACAACAGGTATAGCATTAACAGTTGCAGCTGGCGTATCCGCTTTTGCATTTGCAGTCCCTGTCGCGGGGGCTCTACTTGTTGCCTCTCCTAGGGTTATAGTTGGTGGTGCACTTATGATTGTTGGCGGTACACTTGTAGCACGTGAAATTTTACGTAGTTTAAATAAAATGCATATGGATAATATCACAGCAAATCTTAAAAAGGAGGAAGAAGGCAACGTACTAAACGACATAAGAAACAATCATCCCATAACTAGTGTTAAAAATGCATTTATGGCTGTGATAAGCGCTTTTGTAGAAGTAGGAAAAGCAGTTAGGGAATTTGTGAGTGCGAGGTCAGCACCTGAGAAACTGACTGAAGTATCTCATAGCGTGGAGAACGCATCTTCTAGTCTTTCAGATCAGCAGCAGAATTTCGACACATTGCAAGAAGTCGTGAATGAAAAATCGTCTCAGCCAGAATATAACGACTCTAGCTCAAACCTATCAGGCGACGTTGAAAAACCTAGCACACCTCTCACTAATATCTCCGTTTCGAATTCAGAGCTAATCCCAGATCAGGTAGACCCAACAGTTGAAAAACTATCATCAGAGCAGTGTCATCTAAACAGGCAGACTCCAGAAGGCGAGAAAGGAGTGTCCAAGAGATCCCAAGGCTAAAATCTAAAACAACACGAAATACATCCCATTACATAAGAGGGTGCGTATTAGGAAAAGGGCTCTTAAAAAGAGCCCTTTTTTATTTATAGAGTATCGATTTTCTAATATCGATACTCTTGTGTAATAAATTATTCCAATCGATATAAGTATTTTTTAAAAATATCCTATCTATAACATATAGATTTTATTATGAATTAAGGTATATACATGCCGGAATTAGCAAGACGGGCATTTTTATCTCGCATGAGAGAAAATGCACCATTAAGTATTGTAGTTGGTGGATTTGCTGTTGGAGCTGCGGTATTTTTTGTGCCAGCTCCTGGCTTCTCCCAGGCTCTTGGATTAATTATCGCATCTCTCTCAGTCGCAACAGGTGCAACACTCTTAGCCGCCCCACATGTTTTAAGGGCGATGCGGTTATTATTAGCCATTCCCGATCCAACAAATGCTGATCAAGAACAGTTATATGCGCATGCTGATTTTAAAATGAAAATGCTTGCATATGGGCTAACGAGCGTAGCATTAGCTGCAGTTTTTGCTACGACATTTTTAGGATCTGGCATTGCACTCTCCGCAATAACCGGTGTCGTTGCTTTAGGGGGCGCTTTATCTGTTGCAGCATTAGGCTCAATGGCTGCCCTAATGCTGGCTGGCTTTGTAACAGCTAATATTATTGTTCCGATTGTGATGAGTGTCGCTGTACTGATATCAGGAATTCCAGTGGCGCGTCATTATAATCATGAACACATTGAGCGAGCCGTAAAAAATCCCGCCAACAATTTAGATGAATCAAAATATCACTGCTATGCGCAGACTCAAAATATTGTCGCGAGATATATCACTGGAGGTGCTGTGAAACATAATACTGAGCTAGAAAAAAGAAACAATTCATACAAGAAATAAAAGAATACATTTATGGCAGTTTCAAAAGAATATCCGTATGGCGCGATGGAGGCGGCTTTATTCTATGAGCGCACTAATATATTTGTGCGACTTTATTTCCTTGTGCGCGGACAGTCTGCTCGTAAGATGATTCGTGCTGAGGATTGGGTGCAAATTGTATTACAAAGCGCCATGGCACTTGCCCCTATTCTTCTATTTATGCTGATTCCAGGTATGCAGCCTGTTGCAATTGGTTTATTTGCTGTAGAGTGTGCGGCATGGATAACTTTTGCCTTTACCCCAGTCATTTTTAATAGCGCCTACGCATTTATGGGCATTACTTCGTTAGAAATTGATCGTGATTTGACAAGTTGGCAGAGAAGAGTGTCCGCCGATATTCTTGCCTATGGAACACTTTTTTCTTTATTTTTCTCAGCCTCTGTTGTGCTGAGTGTAGGCCTACCAATCCTACTCGGGGGATCTGCATTGACAGTGTCTTTGATTGGGCTACAGATATTGAGCGATCTTTTTTGGAGTTCATTTTTACCAGTCTTTACTGGACTTGGGCTAACCATTCTGCTGCCAGTTGTAAAAGCGATAGCATTACATTTGGCCGATTTATCAAGACATAATGATTTGATTAAAGGACTCTCATTTCAGCAGAGAGAGCAAAGATTACATAGTATCCATGAAACAAAACCGATATGGAGTCGAGTTCAAAAAATTCCAATTTTATCCTCGGTGATTGCAGGATTATCAGTATTTATTAAAACAGTCCCAACTGCGGCAATAGAGCCTTATTATATAGCAGCACACTATAGTGGAAAGATTTTTGAAGCACGGCAATCTTCATTAACTAATCGCGTATTAATGAATATTGTGACCAGCCTGGCATGCTGTATCACATATCCAAGATATTATCTTGGGTTATATCAAACGCATTCAAAACACTCAATTTCTTTTAACAAAGAAGTTGTTAATCAGCTAAGTGATGTAGTGATAGAACAACACTCTACTGCAAATCACGAGCAAGAATATTATGTTATGACGGTCTCGAACGGGGAGCGCTATATTATTACAGATTATACGGTTGGGCTTGTTTCAGGATGCGATCAAAAAGACATACAATTTTTGCTTCGAAAACAAACTAATGATGTGACATATATGCCTTATGATAAGAGCTCTATGTCCGCATCAATATATCTTGAGCAATTGCGGGTTCAGGGAGTATATGTTGTGCCATTAGATGAGAAATTACTTCAAGATTTACGCTCAGGAAATCGATTGATTCAATTGCATGCATCCGAATGTTATTTGAATAATGATTCTTCTTATAACCGGCCCGTAATTTTTAATACCGATCATCCCGCCGCAGTTATGCCAAAAGGACCAGCGCAGCCTTCTTCTTCTAAAAACGGGGGCTCTTATGTTGCCTAACCGATCGCGGTTTTTCGATCGATTTTATTTCGAGAGAAACTTTACCGCACAAACATATCCATATAACGCACAAAGAGCGAATCTGTTCCATCGGCGTACAAATATCTTGAATGGGCTATATGATTTCTTTTGGCCACCAATCGATGCGCATCATATATCACGCGGCGATCGGGCTTTTTTAATATTACAGATTGTCTTGCTATCACTTCCGGTCATTGTGTTTTTCACAGTGCCTGGTGGACAACCCATAGCCTTAGCAATTGCAGGGATTTTTGCTGGGTGGTACGTCACAGCAGCCTTGACGCCATCGATTTACAATGCAGTTTATGCAACTTTTAAAATCGGCTCCGCACAAGCTTATCGTGAGGCCTCTTGGGCGCGATTTTTATGTGCAGATTTTACAGCAAAAACCACGATTCTCGCACTCTTTGTGCATGCTTCTGTTTTGTCCATCCTCTTGATTTCCATGGCGCTCGGTATCGGTACTCTTGCGTTCGTTTCATATTTAGCCGCCATATTGATGCAAAATATTATGCATGCTATCGCCCCAACGCTCATGGGGCTCGGCGCAACAATTCTTTGGTCAGTCATCAAGCAGGGTGCCCTGGCCTATGCAAATGAGTCTCAATTACGAACTATTCGTGCAGGCGCGCTATTTCGTGAAATTGATGAGCATCGCGCTATGCTGCGGAATCAAAGACCCATATGGCAGAAAATCCGCCGCTCTAATCTGGCAACTGCTGTATTTGGTGAAGAACAGCAATTAACTAGTCATCACTATGCATTATCAGAGCCTTGTGACAGTATCAGCCATACTGCGTACTATACTGCAGCTCATCTCGCGAGTTATGTTGCAGCTCCAAGACCTTCTTGGATTATTGGGCGACTATGGTTTCATACATTAGTGGGATGTATTCAAATAGTAACATATCCTCTTGCACTCACAGGATTTATTTCTTCTATCGGTTGCAGTATAAATACGGACCAAAAATACCATAATAATGTTGATCAAATTCTGGGTGACAGTGATAAGAAAAACAGAGATTTCTTAATTCAATCTCAAAAATATGTCGCAGCTCGAACAAACCAAGAATTTCATGTGATCGATATGACAACACTTTCTGATAAAAATACAATGCGATACCTGATTCCTCAGTGTACGCATGGTACTCAAACACTCTCTGAGGCAGAGATGCAGCAACAATATAGGTATTTGCTGGAGAGGTATAATGCGGGCTGTCGAGTCAATTCCTTTTTGCAAAGCGGGCCTCCACTTTACAACCAAAGTTTATCGTTAGCGATTTATTTAGAAGAAATGTATGCAATAGGATTTCCTCTTATTCCCATAACCCCAGCCATAGCTCAGGCCTTAGAAAAAGAGTATCAGATTATGACCGATAGGACGCCAATATCGACTCCTAACCTTAAAAAGAGTGGCTATCTTGAAGTGGAGTTACAATCACGTCCATCAAGTCAATCGCCCTGTACTAATCTATCACGACCTGACGTCCAGAAAAATCGTGCAACAAACTCTGTAACTCGTCAAGAGACTTAAGTCTTTTATATATTGATGCGAAACGGAGAAACGCCATTTCATCAATTGATTTTAATCCTTCCAAAATCCACTCGCCGAGCAATTCAGATGGCAGCTCCCGATCGGGATG
>Ga0194116_10006845_pt1 | contig 11983 bp, 1 predicted proteins | sample TA2MahsurfametaG_4_FD_148617 | JGI IMG/M metagenome (GOLD analysis project Ga0194116, IMG submission 148617) | Freshwater microbial communities from Lake Tanganyika, Tanzania - TA2015008 Mahale S9 surface | ecosystem: Environmental > Aquatic > Freshwater > Lake | place: Tanzania: Lake Tanganyika... | reverse complement strand
GATTGCAGACGCTTGCAAGCAGGCTCCGCATGACAAGATCATCATCACACATGGTACAGATACCATGGCAGTAACAGCAAAATTTCTTGCAGATAACATCAAAGAAAAAACCATTGTCCTTACCGGTGCAATGGTTCCTTATAAGTTTGGCAGTTCCGACGGACTCTTCAATCTCGGCAGCTCACTGGCCTTTGTACAAACCCTTCGCCACGGCGTTTATGTTGCCATGAATGGAAAATATTTCGAAGGGCACAACGTACGTAAGAATAAATCAACCGGTGAGTTTGAGTTGATCAATGCTTAGCTATTTTACCGCTGTAAATTATTTTACCGTCATCAGTTAGCAGAAGTATCATGTAAGTACCTTTCGCCAGTTGCTGAGCATTCATCTTTTCACCTGATTTTACTTTCTTAAATTCTGCCACTGTTCTTCCATTCATGTCAATCAATTTCACATACAGATATTTTGTATTCACAAGTTTAAATTCCACAGACATATTTGATGTTACCGGGTTGGGGAAAATTCTTATGAATTGGTCATTGTCTAGGTTGATGACAGCTGTAGAAAGATAGTAGTAGGCTTCTGATGAAGTGCTTGCACACCCATTTACAGTTGTCTTAACCGTATAATATCCATTGGTGGTAGGTCTAAATGATTGTGAAGTAGCACCTGCAATGGCAGTTCCTGTACTCGTAAACCATTGATTACCAGTGCTAAAATTCGAAATAAGATCAGATTGGTTTCTTGTAATGGTTGGCTTGTCAGGCGTTTTAGTTAGCTTTACAGCCACAGCACTGGTCTGTCGCTCACAGCCATCCAAGGCAACCCGCACTGCATAGCTTCCAGAATCCGTCACATTATAACTGTTGCTCGTCGCACCACTGATCAAACTACCATCACGGTACCACTGGTATTTCACGCCACTTGATTCCGTATTCGCCAATAATACTGCACTTCCACCACTGCATATACTTGTCGCACTCGCACTCAACGTCACAACTGGTATAGACTTGACAGTAATCTTCGTACCAGCACTCGTATCAGACAAACAGCTGCTCTGGCTGTATGCAACATTGTACACACCGCTCATCGTCGGCTTGTAACTAGCTCCAGTCGCACCACTGATCAACACCCCATCCCTGTACCACTGATTACCAGTCAAAGCAGATGATGTCAACGTAGGTGATGAACCCTCACACACAACCGCATCTCCACTTATACTAATCGTAGGCTTCGTTGGTGGGGTAGAAATTGTTACATTCATTGAATCTGACTGGCTCAAACACATGTTTGTCCTTGTGGCAGTCACTTTATAATAACCACTATCTGAAACAGTAATGAATTGGCCGGTCCCAATTTTTACTCCATTCTTGTACCAGACATTGTTAGCATTGACAGTTGCTGTTAACAATAAAGTTGATCCTTTACATATCACTGGTAACCCATTTGTAATAATGGATGGGATTTCTGTAGTAGGCTTAACAGAAATATCAATTGCCTTAGATGTTGAACTACAACCATCAATGGTGCTTACCTTAACAGAGTAAACCCCAGCATTTTTAACAGTATAAGATGGCTTATCAGCATTAAAAATTGCAATCCCATTAAAATACCATTGGCTATTTAAATCTGTACTAATTGATAGACTGGCACTATCACCACTACAAAATTCTTTAGCATTTGCAGTTATAGATGGTAATGCTGGTTTTTTTGCTACTTTAATCGAAACACTCTCTGAATTTATTACACACCCATTTGATGAAGTTACGCGAACAAAATAATCACCAGTAGTATCAATTGAAGCTCCTTGCTGTGTTGATATAATTTTATTTGAACCTAGTCTATACCAAGTATTGTTTGAAGATGCGCTTGAAGATAATTGAACAGTTTCACCCTCACATATTGTATTTTTCCCATTCAAACTAATTATTGGTTTTTCAGGCGTTTTATTAACATTAATAATAACTTCATCTGAATATACCGTACATCCGTTATCATTTTTTATCATTCTTGAGTAAGTCCCCTGCTGTTTTACTTGTATCACAGAGTCTGAGTTATCCATAATCTTGCCATCCATTAACCATGATGAATTGGAAATCTTTGAGCTTGAAATAGTTAAATTATCGCCTTCACAAATAGTTACAGTACCTTTTTGACTTAAAACAGGTTTGTCGGGACAATCTAATTTTCTAGATCCTGTCCTACGATAATTTCCTTGGAAAGTGCCCCATATTGGCTGATCTTCTGTAACTACATCATCAAAGTCAGATTGTAAATTACTATTAATTACCCCTAAATCAGACCCAACTATTTTTGAATTATCATTGCTGGCTAATGAAGTTTTATTAAAGTGCGGAATAACCAATCGCATTTTCCCAAAAGATAAATCATTGTTGATGCTATTCACAGCAGGATTGTTATATATTCCGATTAAGTCACCCTTCTCTGTTCCGGCATATACAATGTTATTTATGAATAATAGATTAGCTGATATGGGAGAATTTTCATTATGTGACCATATGAGTTTACTGGTTGTGTCAATAGCAACAACCTTCCCAGCAGTGTTTGCAAAAACAACTGTTGAATTATTTGTTATAACAGGAGTTGATTTGATCATCGCGCCTGTAGAATATGTCCACTTTATTTTCCCATCTACTGAACTAATTCTATATACTTTTCCGGATGATGTACCAACATACAAAAATCCCTTGGCATCAATTACGGGTGATGAGTAAATATTTGAATCAAGTGTTGCTTTCCAAATTATGGTACTGGTACTGTCATTATTCAGTCTTATTTTATAGAGTTTACCTTGGTTGGTGCCAAAATAGAGGTCATTGTTTAGGTCAACTGCGGCTGAAGAAAAAACTGATTCATTTAAACTTAAAAGCCATTTGGGCTCCGTTTGTTTTGCATCAGTACGAATGTCAAATCCGTACATAGTACCTTTTTCACTGACATATACTAATTTTCTATCTCCTGTTATTACTGCAGATGCATTGATCGGTGCATCGCAAAGAATATTCCAAACTGATTTTCCCGTTTTGTAATCAAAGGAGAAGAAGTTTTTATTTGAAACCCCTACATATAACCTTGTCAACATTGAGTCAATAGTTGGAGTGACATATGATAGGCCTCCAAGAGGAATTGTTGGCCATAAAGGTGCTCCTGCCTTATCAAATCCATTCAGACTACTTCCGGAAGTTATAAATACAGAAGAGTCTGATGATACAGAAGGTGTAGTAAATATTTTAGAACTTACAATCAGGGGAAAAGTGATTTTACCGGTTCGGTCCAATCTATTCACCTGCGCTCCCTTGATTGGATCATAGGTGGAATCAGCAGCATAAATTATATCTGGACTCACCGCAGTAATACCCCCAAGTATTCCACCGTTGAAAGCAGTTTGAAAAGACTTGAGTGTTATTAAAGTAAAAGTGGAATCGATATCGCCATCATTGTCTTCTACTACAAGTTTGAGTTTATTGGTTCCTTGAGAATAATAATGTACAAAAGTACTGTCAGTTTCATTTACTAATTCATCATTTACAAACCATTTGACCTTTTTTATACTACCATCCGAATCAGTTGATTTGGTCGATGTTTGTGTTACCCGTACTTTATTGTAGAGACCAACATTTGAGAAAGTTCTCTCAAAAAGGCCACTTGCCTTAGGTTTCAAATTGAATGGCACACTGCTCAAGGTTGTACTATAACCACTCACTGTATTTTCAATATTAACAGCTTTTAATCTGTAATAGTAGCGCTTATTGATTTTTAAACCAATTGTATCAATATAAACTGATGAACTGCCGTTTATACTATCAATTAAGGTTATCGGATTTTCAACTGTATCACGATAAATATAAGTTTTTTGATAGCGTGAGCTATCACCACGAAGAACCCAATAAAGAGTATCTACTTTATTTCCTGCATTGATTTTATTAAGAATTGGTGGTTCAATAAATGTTTGAAAACTATTTATTTTACTCCAAAGCCCAAATCCATATTTGTCACCTGATCTTACTCTCCAGTAATAATTTGTATTCGGTAGCAAAGCGTTTGAATCGATTAACTGCAGAGAATCCGTATTACTGGTGAAATTTCCATGGAGTAAATTAAATAAGCTGTCACGAGAAATTTGAAGGTTACTTACAGTTGCAAACTGATCTTTAACCCATTTGAACTTTGGTCTGAGTTCTAAGCCAGTAGTATCTCTTCTTGGCTGAGACAATATAGGTGGGGCAAAGGTTGTAATACGTACAAAACTTGAAATCGAACTTTCCTGATTATCCCTATTCTTCAATGATAGCTTGAAATAGGTTGGTCTTGACACTGTTAAAGTGTCTTTGTAATCATTGAAATTAGTAGATTCTTTATATAAAATAGTTTGTGCCGAATCAATGCTCTTGTATAGCTTGTATGTTTGAATACCAGCAGTATCAAAGTTAAACTTAAACTGTAGTGAATCCCCGTATATTTTGATATCACCAAATTTCGGAGTCTCTAAAATAGTTTGGAACTTATTTACTGTGGACCATGCACTTGAAGAAATAGAATCTCTCACACGAAGTTTCCAATAGTAATTTGTATTGTACTTCAAGTTGTTATAAACATAAAAAGTGTCCGATTGCATCAATGAATCCTTAACAGCAAAAGTTGGATCTTTTGTTAAATACATGTCATAAGTTACTCCAATCCCAGACTTACTCCATTTTAGCGTATCTGAAATCTTTTGCGAAAAAACTCCATCAATGGGGTTTACAATAATTGGTGAATTGTATAGCTTAATTGACTTTGAATCACTATAATCGCTGGAGGTTCCATCCCTTCGCAAAGCTCTTACCCTATAATAATAAGTTTTACCCAAATCTGCGGTTGTATCTACAATCGAAGTAACATTAGCCGTAGCAGACTCAAAAATAACTGAAGTGGGTGCACTTGTTGTGTCACTCCTGAATACTTGATAGTTTGAAATATTGGAAGTGTCAATAGTAACCCAACTAATAGATACCGTTTTATGATCTGCATTTAACTTTGTTATTTCAGGTCCGGGTATTCCAATTTCCGATTCAATTGCACCTAAATCTGGTTTTGTGCCTTGTGGGTTGGGTCTTGTAACATCAAACAGATCCTTTTTAGTTAATATAGTTGTATCCAAGCCTATACCAATTGCCTGACTTGATTTTTGAAGGGCAAAATTATTTTGGTCTGGATTTCTAAGTGCAATGCGTAATGAAGTAAAATTATTCCTAGATCTAGATTTGTAAGAAGTAATATTAGGAATATCAGCTAGCTTCTTACCAACTGCATTGTATGATATATCTAGTGTGGACCTTGAACTATCCCCATTGTAAATATTATTGAATTCAAAGTCAAAGCCATTTTTCTTAGAAAATATATTATTATAGATAAGATTATATGATGAGTTATAGCTATTAAATCTTATAAATGGACGGCTAAATTGATCTTTTTTATAAAAAGTATTATGAACAACAAAGCTTGTATCATAACCACTTAAATAAATATCAATCTGTTCACTGTTTATAAATAAATTATTCTGTATTCGGACTTTATTATCTGAATTGGATAAAAAAAATGAATTACAAGTTGACTTTGTATCATAAAATTCGTTCTGGTTAACCACCATCCCACTTCTCAAAGGAATATTTCCAGAATTACCAAAAAACTTATTTTTTTCAATAATAGAGTTTGCACCAAGTGAAAGCAAACTGTTACAATTAGCAGCAATATTTCTGATAATTGAATTTTTTATCGCCGTATTTTGATTGCTTAAATCAATTAATCCACCACTAAAATCTTGGAACGTAAGACCAATAAATTGTGTGGAAACTATTGTAGGTGAATATGAGTAAGAGTAATAAGAAGACGAAGTAGTACCGATCAGGTAGTTAAAATTTTTAATTGTAGCACCGCTGATAATTGTTTTACTGATATTGCTTGTATCTTGGTCTATTAAGTATTTAGATGCGAATACAACGGAGTTACTGATACTGATTCTTTCTGGATACACCGATGGCATTAACAAGAGTGTGTCCCCAGATTTAGCTAATTGAAGTGCTGCTTGAATTGAATTAAGTGGACTCTCAGAAGAACCAAATGGTTCAATAGATGATTTATTGTTTACATAGAATATATTCCGTCTAAAACTTCCTATGATTGTCCTACTTGTATCACTAACAGCACCAACAGAATCAACTGATTTAATAGAATAAATGTAATCTGTATTCTTAGATACTGAACTATCAATAAAATAGTTCCCATTAACCCCAGATTTTAATAACCGCAAATTATCTCTGCTTAGACCTCTGTAGATATTGAAACTTTTTGCTTTAAAAGTTGTGTCCTTCCATATAATCTTAAGTCTCCAAGGGGAAGATTCAATTTTTACTGAATCAGGTGCTGAGAGTGGTTTATTGGGTGTGACAAATAGTTGATTGGAGAAAGCACTTAAATTATAATTTTCGTCAACAGCTTTGATTCTATAAAAATATTTTGTCAGATTTAAAAGTCCTATTGAATCTATATAACTATTAATACTCGCAGCAACTGAATCAAATATTGCTGAACCAACAAGACTATCAATACTAGTAGTAGAGCGATAAATAAAATATTTCAACTTATTGTTTGAAACAGAGTGATCCCACTGAATATATGTCTTTTGATCTCCTCCTTCGACGGTGTATAATTTTGGTGCTGAGATTGAGTAAGGGGATTCAAAAGCACCAATATCCGGCTTTGTATTCTCAGGATTTGGTCTTGCATTTCCATCTTTATCAACGATTTGAGGTAGTTTATTTATATCGCCACTACCAATTGCTGCACTATTTCCTGGCAATTTATAATTACCATTTGCCGTGTCAATAAAATTAAATTCAGCACTGAAGTTGCCAGAGGATGAAGAAGTATCTATATTTCCAATATTCATTATATTTTTCAAAACCCCTTTTTCACCTGTAGTGCCTATAATATTATTGATGAAATCAACTTTTACTGGGTTACTTGCATTTGATTCAATTGAAAATTGAGTTTGATTATTTTGAATGATATTGTTAACGATATTGATATTACCGCGATTCCCCCCTTCAATTCTCACACCCCATTTATTTGAAACAATTGTGTTATGAATTAGATCGTGAGAATAACTTGTGTTATTTTCCCAGTTATTAGAATTTAAACTAACTGCATACAGACTGTTATTAACAATCAAATTATTTTTGACTTGAAGATTTCTTGAATATCCTCTAATCACATAGGCACTTCCCCAATAATAGCTCGAAGAATTATTTATAAATACGGAAGATTCAACGATTGGTGAATACGATTTTCGATTATCCCATGCCTCAAAATTCAGTACCGCGTTATCTCTTACGCTGTTATTTTCAATTCGACTATTTCGAATTATGGTTGAATCTCCAAATCTAGAATATGGATCACAACAACCCCAAGTATTTGAGCTGGGACCATTATTTATCATCTTTATACTATCCATAACAAGGAAGCTACCACCAAATATTCCGTTACTGGCTCTATTCTCAGTGAATACAGATTTTCTAAACCTTATTCTTGAAAAATTAAAAACATAATTGGGCGCTCCTTTAAATGTTAATCCATTGATTTCCACAAAAGATGAAGAATTGTTTGGTGAATCATCTGATATCAGGTGTTTTGTACTGCTTAATTTTGAACCATTAATTATAGTATTATTAATGGTTGATTCATTGTAATCCTCAAAGTAGGTCGAGACTATATAGAGTGGTTTAGTCTTAATACGAAGTTGTTCAAAGTATTCACCTGGTAGTATCTTAATCGTATCGCTTGTCGCAGCATACTTCGTGGCTCGGCTAATCTCATTGAAAGGATTTTCCTTAGAACCAATAGAAGTTGTTCTTTTTATAGTATCTACAAACCAAGTTCTGCCTGTTGATTTAATTTCTTTTATTTCAGACAAGGGACTTGAGGCACCCACTGTATCAACAGCTTTTACGGAGTAAAAATATGTTACGGCTCTATTGATGGAAGTATCAATAAAATTTGTTTGTTTAATCCCAGTGGAAATCAAATTCAACGAATTGGATGAAAGGCCTCTGTAAATATTGAATTTTATTTGATCAGGTTCGGCATGGGCCCAACTTAAAAGAACCAAGCCGGGAGAAGAATTAACTATCAACCCAGTAACTCCAACTGGTTGAACATTTGCTCTTGCTATGATAAGGTTGCTGAACTCACTTGCATTTCCGCTAGTATCAATGGATTTTATTCTATAATAATAACGGTCTTTATTTGTAATTCCTACTGAATCGGTGAAGGAAATATTCTCTTTACCAATTCTTGCATATGGAACAGTTTGTTGGAGTGTATTGTCTACATTAGGACCTGTACGATATATATAAAACGAATCCAATTCATCGAAAACTTTTTGATCCCAAAATAAAGTTATTCTTTGATCAGACCCCTCTGCAGTTGTGATGGTTGGATTTGCGATTGAGAAACTATTTTCGAAAGCTCCGATGTCTGGGTTGCTGTTTGACGGTGCTGGTCTTGCCCGATCCAACAAATCTTTATTGGGGGATTTTTCAAGATTTCCTCTACCTAATGCAATGCTCTTGCTTGTTAATTCGTAATTATCAGCGCTAGGATTCGTAAATCCAGGATCATTTGATATAATATTATTTGAAGTATCTTTTATATTAAAGAATTTAAAATCTGGAGAAATGCCAAATGGTTCAACTAAAATATTATTTGTTGCATAGAAATGGACATTTGAATTATTATTTAAACTACCGAACAAAAGATTGTTCGTAGGATAAAAAATATTATTTTTTAGAACTGATTTGTATGCAGTATTATAAAATTGAATAGAGTAGTTATCGGTACCACTGCTTCCCTTGTATATAAATGTATTATTAATGATAAAAAGAGAATCGGCAGAAGCGTTCATACTCACTTGGATCAACTTCTTATCATATAAAAATAAGTTATTGGTAATGTTGATTTTATTTCTGTTCCCGCCCCAAGTTTCTATTCGAATTTTAGGATCATTATACCAGTTATTGTTTGAATTGTTCAATAAAAATTTATTTTTTTCTATTGTAACATTATATGGCACCCTCAAGTACCCATATATATTTTTGAATGTGTTAAAACGTAAAACAGAATTATTACCTAGATAAAAACTTTGATCCCAGCTGTTATTAAAACTTATATTATCTAAAATTGAATTTTCGATAATGAGTTGCTTATCATCTGTCATAAATCGGCCAGGAAAATTCCTAAATGTCAAAGAGCTAAAAGTCATTTTGGTAGTAGCCCCTGTAAACATTGACCTGTTGGTTGACATACCCTCCCCGTCTATGATAGTATTTTTAATAAAGCTACTATCGGAATTCAGTGGGAAGAGTGACATGATAGTAATTGAAGAGTCAATTACATAATTGTCAGGATTGGTATAAACTCCTTTATTTAAAATAACGCTATCACCTATATATGTATTTTTTATGGCATTGGCAATTGTTAGAAAAGGGTATTCCTGACTTCCAATATCTGAGTCATTCCCTTTTGTTGAAACAAACCACCTTTTACCTGAAGTTGATATTGATACCGCTGAAGACAATTCACTGGCATTATTCTGGGTGTTAACAGATCTTACTTTATATGAATAATTCTGCCCTCTTGTTACTGCAGTATCAACAAAATAATTATCTATAATACCGGTTTGATACAAATTAAAAATAGATGATCCAGAAATTGAACGATAAATATTATAGGTGATTGTATCAACACTGTTTATTTTATCCCAATACACCCTTATACGAGAGGGGGAAGAAGATATTTTTATATTAGCGGGAACAATTGGAGGGGTTGAGACTGGTGTTACATTCAAGGTATTAGAAAACAAACTAGTATCTCCATTAACTCCAACCATATTTATTGCATAATAATATTTAGTCCCAATTGTTACATCAACTGAATCAATATATGTATCCCCATCAACAATATCAACTACTGCAATACGAGTCCAAGTGTTTGTATTTCCAGTTGTTGACCTGAATATCCTAATCTTATCATCTTTCTCACCCTTGTATCTGCCCCAGGAAAGAGTAATTTTATTTTGAGTCGCCTCCAATGCATTTAAGATTGGCGGAACCAACGATAGATTGATCTCAAAAGCCCCGATTTCCGGTGCAGAACCAGTTGGATTAGGTCTTGCAGTTCCATCCAAATCTGTAGCTGGAGCATTCAATATTCTACCCAATCCTATAAAAGGACTTTTGGAAGAAGGGTAAAACTTATCTGACGAAGAATTTGGATTTTTTTTATTGATAAGTTTTAAATCCTGAAATATAAAGTTAACTCCAGACCCAGTTGTATCAATCTGAGAAAATCCAGTGTACTTATTTAGTGCCTGAAAAGTAACGTTTCTAAAAAATCTAATTTTTGTTTTAGCACTAAATGATAATTCACTATTAGAATTTCTTGCATTTGAATTCAATAGATTATTTTGAAAAAGGATATTTGATTTAGAAGTTGCCCTTAATACATTAATATCATTATTTATGAAAGTATTGTTAATAACAAAAAGAGAATCATTTTCATTTTGCCGTGTCTTTATTACATAATTATTGGCAGTTCCACTGCAGTTAAAAAATAAATTATTAATGAAGTAAAATTTACCCCTATCAGTGATTTCAAACTGTCCAGATCCATCATTATTCCACCACCAATTTGAACTAAGATTATGATTTATGATTTTATTATTCTCAAATCTATATTCACGATTTGAATCCAACCCGTTGAAACTAAGTCTTCCATTATTTGAATTCAATTCACAATTCTTAATTTCAATACCCGAATATGTTGAAATAAAGTTATCATTCCCGCCATTTGACTTTAGAATGCTATTATAAAACTTCATTTTAAATTCACCAGTGCTGTTCAATTGGCCTTGAAAGTTTTGAATAGTAATACCAATAAATGTTACATAAGTACCATTCCAGTTGGAAATACTATTTCTCAGAAAATTATCAGTAATGCCATCCCCATCAATTATCGTCTCTTTAATTACATTTGCATTGTTATTTCTTGCATATGTGGAAGCAATCACGAGACTCTTATCACGTACATTAATACTTTCGTTATAAAGTTCTGGATAAATGAGAATTGTATCATTACTTGATGCTTTTACAATGGCAGCATCTATGGTTGAACTGGTATCCCCGCTGTTCACTCCTCTCTTCACAAACCAAGCGCGACCACCCCCTGGATTAGTGGAACTATACGTTGATGTTACAACCTTTTCGGTCAAGAAGTAATGATTCAATTTTGGATCATGTGCTTTTTTTGCAATGACCTGTGAATTGGAGGGAGAAACTGTTGGATTCTTTTCATCAGTTGCAAATACAACTGTTGATTGAAGCAAAAAAAACAAAAAGACAAAAAGAGAATTTTTATGACCATTATCAAATGATAAACGGCCACTAAAAAGAATGGTGTTCCTCATAGTGTAGCAATTACTTACTATGAAGTCATCAACATTATAATTTATCCAATGTCAATTAATTAATATGATATTTTATAATATATAAATAGATAATAGACAATGAAAAATAAATATCGAAATAATTATATGTATGATATCAACTTAGATTTTCGCACAAAAAAAACCAGAGATTGCTCTCTGGTTTCTTAATGGGTAAGTAAGCGTTGGCCTACATTACTTTCTTTCCAACAATTTGAAGAACTGATCCAACTGAGGAAGAACCACAATACGTGTTCTGCGGTTTCTAGCTTTTCCTTCTGCAGTTGAATTGTCTGCAATTGGACGGTACTCTGAACGTCCTGCTGCAACCAGCTGAGCTGGGTTCAATCCATATTGTTTTTGCAATAATCTTACAATGGTTGTTGCACGCTTGACTGAGAGATCCCAGTTGTCTTGCATCAAATCATTGTTGCCATTCAATG
>Ga0194116_10006844_pt1 | contig 11985 bp, 14 predicted proteins | sample TA2MahsurfametaG_4_FD_148617 | JGI IMG/M metagenome (GOLD analysis project Ga0194116, IMG submission 148617) | Freshwater microbial communities from Lake Tanganyika, Tanzania - TA2015008 Mahale S9 surface | ecosystem: Environmental > Aquatic > Freshwater > Lake | place: Tanzania: Lake... | reverse complement strand
ATCGTCGTGGAGCCCAAAGTTCCGGAGATATTGATGTCATTATTACGTCAAAATCACCAGCCATATTTACAACATTTGTAGACAATTTAATTAAAGAAAAAGTAATATTACATGTTCTCTCCAGAGGCCCAACTAAATGTCTTGTTATAAGTAAGATTCCTTCATCGGATGCTGCTCGTCGTGTTGATTTCTTATACACAACTCCAGAAGAATTTCCATTTGCGATTTTATACTTCACTGGAAGTAAGATTTTCAACACTGTTATGCGTCATGTCGCATTAGAAAAGGGTTATACAATGAACGAACATGGTATCTACTCTCTTCAAGGGGACACAAAAAAGAAGGGAGATAAAGTAAATCGTACCTTCAACAATGAAGAAGACATTTTCGGCTTCTTAGGCTTAGAGTATAAATCACCAATTGAACGTACAGATGGCCGAGCAATTGTAATGAAGACTATTGTACCGGAGGCAAAGTCTTTTATATCCCAGGCAAAGCCAAAACTCATTATTGAAGAATCTGACTCAGAATCTGACTCTGAATCCGAGGGTGAAGAAATTATTTTAAAACCATCAGCAAAAAAAGAACCTGTTAAAAAAGCACCTGTAGCTAAATTATCGTCTAAAAAAATTATGGTTGTTGGTAATGAAGAACAGGATGAAACATATAAAAATATTGCGAATGATTTCAAGAAAAGCGGAATTTCAGTATTAGAATCTTTAAATGAAAAAGATTTAAGTCAACTCTTGAGAGAAGCAAATCGTGCTTATTATAACGAAGAACCATTCTTTACAGATAATCAATATGATATTGTGAAAGATTTTGTTGAAAGTAAATATCCAAGCAATCCTGTATTACATGAAATCGGTGCGCCAGTTGAGAGAAATAAGGTAACATTACCATACCCAATGGGATCCATGGATAAGATTAAACCCGACACAAATGCGTTGTCAAATTGGGTCGCGAAATATAAAGGACCTTATGTATTATCATGTAAGCTAGACGGAGTAAGCGGACTTTATACAACTGAAGGAAATGTGTCAAAACTTTATACAAGAGGGGATGGAAAAGTCGGACAAGATGTTAGTCATCTTATTCCATACTTACGATTACCAAAAACTAAAGGAATTGTTATTCGAGGTGAATTTATTATTCCAAAGGCATTATTTGAGGCAAAATATAAGGATAAATTTGCTAATCCAAGAAATATGGTTGCAGGAATCGTTAATCACAAGACCATAAATGAAGCCATTAAAGATTTACATTTTGTCGCATATGAGGTGATGAAGCCTATTTTAAAACCAAGTGAGCAGATGGCTTTATTATTGACTCTTGATGTCGAGACCGTATTATATAAAGTTGAACCAACTATTAGCAACGAATTATTGTCTAAGACTTTGCTGGATTGGAGATATAATTATGCTTATGAAATTGATGGTGTAATTGTGGCGAACGATGCTATATATGAAAGAAAACCAGGAAATCCAGAACATGCTTTCGCTTTCAAAATGGTTTTATCAGATCAAGTAGCAGAAGCAAAAGTAGTTGATGTTATTTGGGCTGCCAGCAAAGACGGATATTTAAAACCTCGCGTACAAATTGAACCGATTAATCTTGGCGGAGTTCAGATTACATATGCGACTGGATTTAATGGTGCCTTCATTAATGATAATAAAATTGGTATTGGTGCTACTATTGAGTTAATTCGTAGCGGTGATGTTATTCCGTACATTCGCAAAGTCGTTGTTCCTGCCGAAGAACCAAAAATGCCGTCTGTACCGTTTAAATGGAATGATACTCATGTTGATATTATGCTCGAAGATTTAGATTCTGATGAGACTGTTAGAGAGAAAAATATCACCGGATTCTTTAGAGGAATTGGAGTGGAAGGTTTGAGTACAGGAAATATTAAGCGAATTATGGAGGCGGGTTATGATTCTGTTCCAAAAATTTTAAATATGAAAATTGCCGATTTCTTACATGTGGATGGATTTAAAGAAAAAACAGCCACCAAGCTTTATGATGGTATTCGAGAGAAAATTGAGGCGGCATCTTTGACGACCATTATGTCGGCTTCTAATATGTTTGGTCGTGGATTCAGTGAAAAGAAAATAGAGCTTATTATGGAGTCTTATCCGCAGGTTTTATTGTCAAAAGAGACGAATTCTCAGAAAGTGGCTAAGATCACTGAAATGAAAGGAATGGCTTCTAAGTCAGCTGAGGCATTTGTCGAGAGAATTCAGGATTTTATAAATTTTATTAAAGAAGCTGGACTTGTTAAAAAATTAGGTGAAGGAAGTATTGTTGAAAAGAAAAGCGTAGACCAGTCACATCCGTTATTTGGTAAATCGATTGTTATGACTGGATTTAGAGATACAGTTCTTCAAGAAGCTCTAAAAAATATAGGTGCTAAAATTGGCTCTAGTGTATCAAGTAAAACTTTTGTGGTTCTAGTTAAAGATAAAGAGGAAGATACCGGGAAGGCAAATGAAGCTAGAAAATTAGGGGTTCCGCTGATGACCCCACAGGAATTTATCAGTAAGTATGGGATATAAAATTTTGTTTTCAAAACTTAAACCAGTGAAGATTTTATAAATTAAATAAAAGATATATTAAAACATAATAAAAACTTTTCTTGTCTAAGTGTATAAAGATGATGTTGAAACTTGTCTTATTAGTTAGTTCTTTTTTGTCTGTTTTCTCTGCTGAGTCTAACCTCAGAAGAAGAGAAATTATTAACAACTTTTTGAATGAAGATGATGAATGGAAACAATTCACCGATTTCCAAGAGAGATTTAGCAAGAGATACAACAATCTTGAAGAAATGGAGACTCGTTTCCAAATTTTCCGCACAAATCTTCGCAACATTATCATTCACAACTTGGACCTTACACAAAACTTCACTATGGGCGTGAATCAATTCACCGATTTGACACCTCAAGAGTTCAAGGACCAATACATTGGTGGTTTGAAGACAGAAGTTGGCTCTTATGGTTGCAAGTCTTTTTCGTCCTCTGCTTCCGGAGCTCCTTCTTCTATCGATTGGCGCCAAAAGGGCGCAGTAACTTCTGTTAAGGATCAAGGTCAATGTGGTTCTTGCTGGAGTTTCTCTGCTACTGGTGCTGTTGAAGGTGCTTGGGCCATTTCTACTGGAAAGTTAGTTGACCTTTCCGAACAAGAATTGGTTGACTGCGCAACTGGTCTCACTTACGGATCATATGGATGCAACGGGGGTGAGATGGATGGTGCCTTCAAGTTTATTATTGCTAACGGTCAATGCTCTCTTTCTTCTTATCCTTATACTTCCGGTGTTACTAAGACTGGAGGTTCATGTCAAAAATGCTCCCCTGTTGCCCACATTTCTTCATGTTCTGATGTTAAGTCAAAGGATCAAATTTCATTGAAGGGTGCTGTAGCTAAACAACCTGTCGCTGTTGCTATTGAAGCTGATACTCGTTATTTCCAATCTTATTCGGGTGGTGTACTAACGTCTACTAGCTGTGGTACTAACCTAGACCATGGAGTTCTTATAGTCAGTTACGGCACTGAAAATGGTCAGGACTATTGGTTGGTCAAAAATTCATGGGGTCCCTCGTGGGGGATGGATGGCTACGTGAAAATTGCTAGATCATCTTCTACTAATGATGCAGGAATTTGCGGTATAGCCCTCTCGCCAAGCTTTCCTACGGTTTAAATAAATAATAAAAATCATATAAAAATAATTTTTTTAATAATATTATACAATGACAAAAGGAACTTATAATTATAATAATTTGGTTTCATATTGTAATGATAATAAAATAATATTATTAAAAGATTATAAAGATATAAATGTAACTCTCAATACCTGTATTCTTGGAAAATGTAATACTTCAAATTGTATTAATGAGTTTAATAAAACATTTCGACAATTAAAAGTAAGTGGGAACTATTGTAGTTTTTGTACGAAAAATAACACGAAAATAAAGATTGAAAATACTTGTTTAAAAAATTATGGAGTGAAATCTGTTTTTCAATGTAAAGAAATAAGAGATAATATGACAAAAAGTATAATTGATAAATATGGTGTCGATAATGTATCAAAATTACAAGAAATTCAAATGAAAAAAGAAAATACATGCATGAAAAATCATGGAGTAAAAGTATCGTTTAACTCATCAAAAATTAAAGAACAAATAACAAATACATATATAGAAAAATACGGAGTTGATAATCCATTTAAATCTGATACAATAAAAACTCAGATTAAACAAACAAATTTAGAAAAATATGGTGTTGAAAATCCACAACAAAATAAAATTATTAAAAATAAAACTAAAAAGACATGTCTTGAAAAATATGGAGTTGAAAATGTTTTTAAACTTGAAAATGTAATTCAGAAAAGAAACAAAATTTGTTTAGAAAAATATGGAGATGAGATAATATTAAGAACAGAATTAGGCAAACAAAGAGCAAAACAAACATGTCTTGAAAAATACGGAGTGGAATATCCTCAACAAGTTCCAGAAATTGCAGAAAAATCATCAAAAAACAGTTATAGAAAGAAAACATATATTCTTCCATCGGGAAAAGAGATTATATGTCAAGGTTATGAGCCATTAGCATTAGATAAGTTACTGAAGGAAGATAATATTTTAGAGGAAGACATTATAACTGGTTGTAAAAATGTACCACAAATTTGGTATGATGATGAAAATGGTAAAAAACACCGTCATTATGTCGATATTTATATTCCAAGTCAAAATCGTTGTATTGAAGTAAAGTCCACATGGACGGCAGAGAAGAAAAAAGATAATATTTATTTAAAGCAAAACGCAGCAAAAGAACTAGGTTATAATTATGAAATATGGATATATAATGCTAAAAAAGAACTAGTAGAAGTTAAGTTATAAATATTTAAAACGACCCTTATAAATAAATTAAGTATGGAACAATTTACACAAATAATAGACACCTATTTTCTGAATTATGATTTATATGAAGAAGAAAAGATAAGTTTTGAGTGTGATTATGGAGAATTAATATTTTTAAAAACGGATAATAATCATGATTTAATACTCTACGCAATTTATATTGCTAAAAAATATCGAGAGAATGGATTGTGTCGAAGTATTCTGCATTATTTAATTGATAAGAGTTCTTCGCCTTCGACCAAATTCAAAAATCTATGCGTCCAAACAGTTCTCTCCAAAGTGTTGTATGAATACCTTTTGAGATTTACTTATAAAGGCAAAAAGTTCAAAAATATAAAAGATGGATTTGTGTATAAAATCAAATGAAATGTGTGTCTTTTACAAGTTATAAAAATATGCTTTATATATGTTTTACATATATTTTGTTTATCAATATAAAGAAAATTGAAAAACTTTTATACAAAAGTATATAAAACTAATCAAAAAAATTAATCAAAATAAAATATAGTGAAATGCTTTTCCCGTTACTTGTTACTTTAGTTATCGTTTCTCCGGTTGCTGGTTTTATTGCTGCATATCAATGTTTATATTTACATATGCCTTGTGTTGGTATAAATAATGTAAATGGTTTAAATAGGGTTGGAGTTGAACTTGTAGAAGATACTGTTGGCGTTGAAGTTGTAGAAGATACTGTTGGCACTGAAGTTGTAGAAGATAATATTATACCCGAACAAGATAATAACATTATATTCTTCAATAATAATGTTATAGTCGAACAAGATAATAATATTCGAATTGAAGAAGTTGATATTGGTGTAGAATAAATTTCCGCGGTCTTTTACAAGTTATAAAGTAGTTTTGATATTTATTTTATTTTTAATTTAAAGAAAATTGAAAAACTTTTTTATAAAGACAATCAAATCAAAAAAGACATAAAATTAATCAAAATATAATAAAATGGTTGAAACAGTTATAGTTTTAATGATATTTACTCCTATTGGTGGTTTTATCGCTTTATATCGATTCTGTAATCAAGGACGCATGCCCTGTATTGACATGGAAAATATAGATAATTTAAATACAGCTACAGTTGCTGTAGAGGGATAAAATATATAAGAATATTTCATTTTATAAATTTAACAAATACAAATTGTATCATTTACATCTTTGAAAACCTAAAACTCAAATTCATATTCAACTAACCCTTTCATATCTGTTTTCATTCTTGAGTACATATTACTCTTGATTTTTCCAAAAATCAAATCTTCTCTGAAATCCACATTCATTATTTTAAGTGATGTTTTATCACATAAAATCGAAAAACTCTCATCATCACGAATTTTTTCAGCATTTTCCTTTTTATATTCTCCATAAACTCGAAGTAGCTTCATATGGACGCGATTTAAAAACTTTGACATTTTTTCTCTGTTTAACTCAATCCATTTTGCTGTTTCATCCTCATAAATATAAAACATATTTGACTTCTGAACGAAAGCAAATATTGGATACTCATTTTCCGATAAATTATAAATGTTTCTAGAAAATATTTTATTCAGGGTATCTGCGAATGAATTTTCGAATAAATATTTGACATCATCTTGTGTAATGATGATTTTTTCAATTAAGCTATCAAATTTAATATCCGGTGTTATATTTGCGTTTAACCATTCAATTACATTTATTTTCTTCTTCTTCTTAACAACCCATTTATTTAGTTCGTCCACTTTTTCTTCGAGTCTATTAAATTTTATACCCAATTCTAATAAAATATTATACATTTTTTTTTGGCTCAGAATATCATCATCTTCCTCTTCTTCAATTACCGTGCCTTTTTTGGTTTTACTCAATAATTCGCAAAGAACAACATGTCTTTCTAAGTTAACTCGCTTTTTATAACTTTTACCGCAATATACACAGCACTGTCCTGGTTGTTTAATCATATTTGGAATATTTGCTGCTAGTTTATTCATTTTATTATATAATTTTTATAAAAGTCTTTATTTAAAATCAATTTTTTATAAAAATAATATTATAACCCTTTATATATAATGAGTCAATCAAATTCACTTACATCAATTGTATATAATGTACCATATGCAAAACAATTAGGCGTTCCTCCTTTTTATTATAGATGGAGAAGTTGTGATTCCAATTTTCCAAATAGAACTCAAACAAGTGTTGGTGGTTTTACTCCAGCAGATCAATATCAAAAATTAAAAGTAATTCAAGATACTGTTAGAATTTATGGTTCTCTCTACGCAGCCAATTTAGGACCACTAACTGCTTACAAACAACCTATATCTGAGCCGGACAATGGGTTTTATGGTGTATGTTGGAATCAAATGAGTGATAGACCTGTGCCAAGCGTTCAGCGTGCGTCTATCCCTACTGGTTATGCAACAGCCCTGAATAGGCGCCATACTTCAGTTACATCAAGCAAACCTGGCTCACAAACACCTGGCGGAAAGGGTTGCGATATCAAACATAATTCATATGATAGATATTTAAATAGATTAAAGGGTAAAGCACCTTTGAGACGAGGAGTTGTTCCGCAAGATTTCGGAAAACCTATTCCTTTTAATCCCGCTTTCCCGGTTTATGGTGGAAAAACAATGAAAACGAATATTGTTGATGGTTGTGATTGTCCTATTACAACTCCAGCTGAAAACGAAAAGCAGGATATTCGAATATATAATAATCCATTATGGCAACCTTATCCATCTAGTAATTATGGTTTTGCTGTTGGAAGTTATGTATATGCTATTCAATCTGGAAATGATTTTTACACAAGAGCTATTGTCATATCTAAGACAGAATCTGATGTTTATACGATACAATTTGATAATGGTGTTATTCAGACCGAAACAGACGCCCATAATTTATTAGTATATTTCCCTTGTAATTGCGACGGAACTCAAGATGCTATATCATTTCAATCTGGAGTTTTTTTGAAGAGTTCCGCAATGTATGGTGTTGATTGTATTTTTTCAAAAGAAGATCTACTCAATTTAGTAAATTAAAATTACAAAAAAAATAATTATAATATTTACATTAATTATAATATGCCACAGAAAATACACATGATTATTAGTAATGGTAATCCTTCACCAATGGTACAAAGAACTCTTCTCTATAATGCTAGTTTAGCAGCTTCACCATCAATGGCTTCTCCAAAGGCTCCATCCTCATTGAATGCTCCTATTTTAGCTCGCGTCCATAATGTCAGACCTGGATGCGGTTCTTGTGGAAGACATTAATCAAAATTATTACATCATTAATGATTTAAACCAGTATTAGTATAAATTTTACATGAAAAGATTGTAAAAGTCCAAAGGTGTAAAAATAGAAAATAATATAATAATTATTAATGTAATAAATGCCAATAAACTAACAGATGCGAATACACTAATAGATATCATAATAATAATATATTATTTACTTCTTTATTTTTTAATATATTTTTAATATATTGTTGTATAATATAATATAATGTCAACTCCAATGCAGCTTGCGACAATTTATACAACACCGTATCCATCCAATAGATTAAATAAGGCAACCAATTTTAAAACAATGTTTGACACTACCTTACTCCCCTATAATAAAATGTATGATGGTACAAAATTATGCTATACAATAAGCAAAGGAACATTCATATATAAACCACATACGGATGTCGGAATGGTAGGGCGTTCTTCCGCAGGCTATTTAGCCCAGAGAAAACGTATGTAATATGTCACTGGTTTAAATTAATAAAAAGAAATAGTTCATTAATTTATAATGTCAGGTGATAAAATTAAACAAATGAAAACAGTTCAAAATGAAGCATTAGAAATATTTAATAAGAAGCTGATATCTTATGAAGATGCGTTTGCGGATTATGGCATTGCTGGACTTATTGTAAGGATCGGCGACAAAATTCAACGACTTGTTTCGGTATCAAATAGAGGTATTAGCTTAATTAATACTAAGACTTTGAGAGATATATTAGTAGATTTACACAATTATGCGGCAATGGCTATAATCTTGTTAGACGAAAACAATAATAATAATATTGGAGAAAGAATGAGTAACCAAAATTTTGACCTTAAAATAGAGAATTTAGGTTGAAGTAGTTATCTGTTTTGTATACATTTTTTATATAATAATAATTTCTTTTCATTATTATTATGAGTAATTCAAATACTTTCAATAATGGAAATTTCCAAGAAACACCATTAAATGACGCATATCAATTTAATACATTTAGCGCTTATATTATGAATGGTGGATTAAATACTAAATTCTCTCCAATTTGTATATTTTGTAAGTCAAATAATACAATGAATTTAGCAAATGATGGTTCGTTTAAACAGTGTAATAGTTGTCGTAAACAATTTAAGCCTGATCTGCAAAATACTCAAGTCAATCAACAATTCACATATTTTCCACCATATAAGTAACTAATTTATAGTAACTAATTTATAATACATAATTATATAAATGGCTTGTGCTATTAGTTGTATGATTTCAGCAATTTTTGTTATAGGAATGATTTATTTTTATAATTTGACAGATAAAAGTGATGTCGTTAAAAATTATAAATCTTCACTTTCGAGTGATCTACAAAAAAGATATGAAAAAATTACAAATGAGAGAGCAAATATATCATATCAAGGATACGTTTTAGGTGTTATTATTTCTCTCGGGATTATATTTTACAATCTTAAAATGAAGGGTTCTAAAATGAATACCAGTGCTTTAGTTTGTACCGTTGTAGCAACTGCGTTTGTAACGAATTATTTCTATTATATGTTATCTCCAAAATCAGATTGGATATTAAATCATATGAATACCAAAGAGGAAATTAAAGCTTGGTTGTTAATGTATAGAGAAATGCAGTTTAATTATCATATGGGATTAGTATTAGGTATTATTGGTGTTGGTATTCTTGCGTTTGCTTTTAGATGCTAATATTCCACCTTTAAGCGAAGCGACTGGCGTTAAGAAAGGTGGATTAGCATATAAAATTGTTTGTTTAGCGTAAACTCTGAAATTTTAATATTCTAGAAAAAATAACTTAAAGATAATTCATTTATACATATTGTAAAGGTTTCATACAACAAACTTCTTGTATAGTAATTTTGTCTTTTGAAACCTGAACCAAAATAACAATTTAATGCTCGTGTGATGTAGTTGGTTAGCATATCGTGCTTATAACACGAAGGTCGTGGGTTCAAGCCCCATCATGAGCATATTTCTACCTTTAAGCGAAGCGACTGCGTTAAGAAAGGTAGAGCCAAAAATTTAATATTAATTATCCAAATACTTATTAATATTAAATATGTTTAATTTTTACTTAAAAATAAAATCTTATAATGTATTATAAAATGAATTTGTTCATAAAAACACTTACAGGCAAGACCATCACACTAGAGGTTGAACCTGGTGACACTATTGAAAATGTTAAGCAAAAGATTCAATCCAAAGAAGGTATTCCACCCGATCAACAACGCCTTATATTTGCTGGGAAACAGTTGGAAGACGGTAGAACGTTGTCTGATTATAACGTACAGAAAGAAAGCACGATCCATTTAGTTTTGCGGCTTCGTGGAGGTATTTTTTATAAGATGTAATATACTCGTTTTATTTATTATATAAACAACTTAAAGACTATTTATATAATATATGTAAAATGAATAAGTGTAATAAGTGTAAGAAGGATAAGGCAACTGAATTATTTTGTGAAAATAATAAACAATTCAAAACTTGTATTGATTGTAGAAATCAATCCCGTAATTGGAGAGAAAAGAATAAAGAAGTTGTTTCATTATACAACAAAACATATAACGACAAAAAGGCTGATAATAGTGAAGTTATTTATGTTTACGCAAAAAAAAATAATTCTGAAGAAGAATGGATAAAATTTGGTTCTCAATTAGAAGCAGCTAAAAAATTAAATCTTTATGCTGCTAATATTAATAAAGTTATTAATGGTAGTTTAAAAACAACTGGTGGTTTTATTTTTAAACAAGAAAAAGAGATATACAAAGCAAATGAAACTACTTGGGAAGAAATTAAAGAAGAAAATAATATTGAAAATAAATGTAAAGGACAACCATCTAATCACAGAATTTTACATGAAACTATTGAAGACGTAATTGGAAAAAAATGTTGTAAATGTAAGGCTTGGCAACCATTAACAGAATATAATTATTGTAAATCACATTGGGATAATTTAAGAGTTGATTGTAAAAAATGTCTTACCGAATGGAGAAAGGAAAATAGAAAAACAATTCAAGCAACTAACACAAAATATGAAAAAAAACGGAAACTAACTGATGCTGAATTTAAACTTCTTAAAACATTACGAAGCAGACTAGGTTGTGCTATTAAAAGACAGAATTCAAATAAAAATAATAATACTATTGAATTATTAGGTTGTTCTGTTTCATTTTTAAAAGGATTTTTGGAAGCTAAATTCAAAGAAGGAATGACATGGGAAAATCATGGTGAATGGCATATAGACCATATTAAACCTTGTGCTTCATTTAATTTGCTTGATGAGGAACAACAGAAAAAATGTTTTCATTACACTAATTTACAGCCTTTATGGGCTTCTGAAAATCTAAGTAAAGGATGTAAATATATTGATGACAATATTTAGCATTGATATATTATCATTTTTTGTATTATGATATATTAATGAAGACACGAAGAAGACTACCTTCAGTTAAAAATAAATTGGTTACTATTAAGAAGTCCAAAATCGAAGGCTTAGGAGTGTTTGCTTTGGTTGATATTCCATCTGGCACTAAAATTGCTGACTATTATGGTAAGGAAATGACACTTAAAAATTTTAAGAGAAAATATGGTGAATATAAAACAAATTCTCTCCATACTTATCGAATGAAAAGAATAAACAGAATAATTGTAGCCAAACTTGAGCCATTCAAGAGTAAAAACTTAACAAATTATATTAATGAAATTCCTGGTAAAGCTAATTGCGAATTAAAGTTGCGAGCCTTATATGCTAAGAAAAATATTAAAAAAGGCGATGAATTGTTACTTGATTACCCAAAGGATTATAATC
>Ga0194116_10006843_pt1 | contig 11987 bp, 17 predicted proteins | sample TA2MahsurfametaG_4_FD_148617 | JGI IMG/M metagenome (GOLD analysis project Ga0194116, IMG submission 148617) | Freshwater microbial communities from Lake Tanganyika, Tanzania - TA2015008 Mahale S9 surface | ecosystem: Environmental > Aquatic > Freshwater > Lake | place: Tanzania: Lake... | reverse complement strand
GAGTACATCATCCATTACTTGCAGAAGCAGCCACACAATTTCAAGCAAGGGCTATTGCAGAATTATTTCCAGCGGGAGGACCTGTTAAAACTCAAATAATAGGAAAACCCACAGATAAAAAAATAGATCAAGCTCAACGAGTTGAAGATTTTATGAATTATCAACTTACTACTCAAATACCAGATTACTTTAATGAATTAGATCAAATGTTATTTTATTTATCATTATCTGGTTCAGCTTTTAAAAAAATATATTTTGATGATACTTTAGATAGAATTTGCGCAAAATTTGTACCAGCTGAAGATTTTGTAATATCATATCAGAATACAGACTTAGAAACTTCAGAAAGATATACACAAGTAATGAAATTATCAGTAAATGAAATTAAAAAATATCAAGTCGTAGGATTTTATAGAGATGTTCCTTTATCTAAAACACAGGCTGATACAAATGTTGATGATCAAATTCAACAAACACTTCAAAGATTAGAAGGAATGTCTCCATCTTCTGCTGATCGATTACATGTTATTTTAGAAATGCATGTAGATTTAGATTTAGAAGAAGATCCAAATGGAATTGCTTTACCATACATAGTTACAATTGATTATGATATGCAAATTGTATTATCAATTAGACGTAATTGGAAAGAAGAAGATCAATTAAAACGTAAAAGAACTTATTTTATACACTATAAATATTTACCAGGTTTAGGATTTTATGGATTTGGTTTAATTCAATTAATAGGAGGTTTACAACACGCAAGCACTGGAGCTTTAAGAGCTTTATTAGATTCAGCAGCATTTGCAAATTTAAATGGTGGATTTAGAGCAAAAGGTGCAAGAATTGAGGGTGGAGATATTACAGTGGCTCCAGGAGATTGGGTAGAAGTAGAAGCTTATGGAGATGATTTAAGAAAATCTTTTATTCCACTTCCATTCAAAGAACCTTCTCCTACTTTACTTCAACTTTTAGGAGTAATGACAGAATCAGGTAGACGATTTGCATCAATTGCTGATGCTATGGTAGGTCAATCTGCTGGATCAGGTCCAGTTGGAACTACAATTGCTCTTATAGAACAAGGTTCTAAAGTTTTTTCTGCCATACATAAAAGATTACATCAAGCTCAAGGAAGAGAATTTAAATTAATTTATGAATTAAATGGAGAATATTTAGATGATGAATATCCATATGAAACAATTGGAGAGAAAAAACTAATAAGAAGAAAAGATTTTGATCAAGCAATTAATGTTATACCAGTATCTGATCCTAATATTTCATCATCTGCTCAAAGAATAGCTTTAGCACAGACAGGACTTCAATTAGCACAGTCAGCTCCTCAAATTATTGATGTAAAACAAGCTTATAAAAGATTTTTAAAATCATTAAATGTACCTGATATAGAAAATTTATTAATAGATGAGAAAGAAACACCTCGTAGAGATCCAGTTTCTGAGAATATGGCCATATTAAATGGAAAACCAATACAAGTTTTTGAAGAACAAGATCATCAAGCTCATCTTATAGTACATCAACAATTTATAAATGATCCAAGATTTGGTGGAACACCTGAAGCTAAACAAGTTTTATATGGTCAAATGTTAGCACACATGGGTCAACATATGGGATTTTTATATCAACAACAAATGCAAGCTTCAATTGAAGAGGGAATACCAGTATCAAGTGGTCAATTTAACAAAGAATTTAATGATAAAGAATCAAAACCACTTCCAATAGAGCAAGAAAATAGAATTGCAGCTGCAGCAGCTCAAGCGGCACAGGGTTTAATGGGTAGTATGCCACCAAGTCCAGAACAACAACAGATGCAAATGGATATGCAAGAAAAAATGGCTAATTTACAATTAAAGAATGAAGAATTAAATATTCGTAAAGCTCGATTTGCTGAAGGTGTTAAAACTAATGAGAGACAACAAGCTAGAAAAGATGCTGAAGTAAAAGCTAAAATAGTAGAAGCAGCTTCTCGAATTGCAAAACGTGATAAATAATATGGGTATTAAAGCTGAAGAAATAAGACAAGCTAAAAAATTTTTAGAAAATCAAAAATTATCAATAAAAAAAGTTAAACCAAGACTTTTTGCAATTGTTGCAAAAGAATTAAACTTAAAATTTTCAGAGATAATAGAAAGGTTTGAAAAAGCAGTAAATGGAAAAACTACTTCAAGCAATAAAAAATCAAATTAAAAAACATAAAGAAGAATTAGGTAATAATTTGTTGTCAAAAGGTGTAGATAACATAGAGGAGTTTAAACGAAACTATGGTTATGGTCAAGGTTTAGATAAATCTTTACAAATTATAAATGAAGTTATTGAAAAATATAAAAAAGGAGAAATAGAAGATGATGAGTAATCAGCCGTGGGCTACAGAAGATGATGTACCTACACCTACAAAAGTACCTCAACCAGTTGGATATAGAATTTTAATTAGACCTAAAGGACCTATCTCTAAAACAACTGGTGGTATTTATTTACCAGAAAAAAATCAAGATACACAAGCTTATTTAAATAGTGTAGGCCAAGTAATAGCAATGGGACCTGAGTGTTATAGCGATAGAAAAGCTCCCTGGTGTAAAGTTGGAGATTGGGTTTTGTTTGGTCGTTACGCAGGTGCACGCATATCTGTACAAAATGTCAAAATGGTGATAGTAAATGACGATGAGATCATTGCTTCACTCGAAAGTTCTGAAGTAGTATCTCAACAAATATAAACATACGTTATTGAGTTAAGAATAACGCCAACATAGGAGATAACTATGCCTAACGAAGAAACAAAGAAAGAGATTGAGGTGAAATTAGATGAACCTGTTTCTGAAAAAGAAATAGAGGTTCCTCAAAATCCACTTGAAGCTCTAACTGAACAAGTAGAGAAAGAGGAAATAAAAGAAGAAGTTAAAGAACAACCTCAAATTACTAAAAATGTCCCGCCTTATTCAGATGATTTACCTTATTCTGAAAAAGTTCGTAAGCGAATTCAAAAAGAAGTTGCTAAAAGAGCTGAGGCTGAACAAAGAATAGCTGAATTAGAGGATAGACTGGCAACAATGGAAAAGAAAACCATTGACATTGCTAGTAAGTCACTTACTAATCAATATTCTTCTATTTCTCAAAAACTAAAACAGGCTATTGAAGAGGGCAATACTGAAGAACAAATAAAATTGTATGAAAGTATGGCTGATATTCGTAGCCAAATGAATAAGACGCAAGAATATGCCTCTGAATTACCTAAAAAATCTGAAACTAAAAAAACAGTACCACCTTTAGCAGCGGATTGGGTAAAAGAAAATAGTCAATGGTTCAATAAACCTGGTTATCGTAAAGAAACAGCTATGGCTTATGGAATTGATGCTGAACTAACAGAAGAAGGTTGGGATGCAAGTGATCCAGAATATTATGATGAGATGAATAAGAGGTTAAAAGCTTCTAATTTACCTTATTTTAGTAAATTTGAAGATAATGCTTCTCAAAATGACAAAAATGTGGTACAAAAAGCTAACAGAGTGCAATCTCCTGTTGCTGGAGTTTCTCGTAAAAAAGGAATTGACAGTAATCGAGTTAAGCTTACTTCTGAGGATTTAGATACTGCAAGAAAATTCGGTATCGATATTAATGATGAAGCGGCACTGAAACGTTTTGCTAAAGAAGTAAAAAGCTTTAGTGATACAGGACAACTATAGGAGCCTGACATGAAGAATAATAAAATAAAAAATGAAACTAGAGTTGAGAAATCAACTGTAGCTTCAAAGTGGCGCCCAACTAACTTATTGGAGGCACCTGAACCAAGACCTGGTTTCAAACAAAGATGGATTGCAACGATGGTTTTAGGACAGGAAACACCAACAAATGTGGCTAAACGTATGCGTGAAGGTTGGCAACCTAGAGACCTTAAAACAGTTCCTAATGCTAATAAATATGCTACGATTGAACATGGCAAATTTGCTGGTTATATAGGTATGGAAGGAATGGTACTCTGTGAAATGCCAGAAGAAATGGTAAATGAACGTAATGAATATTACGCAAGAATGACTGAAAATCTAATGAGATCAGTCGAGATGGACATTCACAAAGTAGAACGACCTGGAAATCCTATAAGCCGTTCTTATAAGACCGAAGTTACGAGGGGCGGTTTTAAAGAGTAATAATTTATAACAAGGAGTTATAAAATGGCTAATACAGATGCTCCTAATGGGTTTGTACCTCTTAGGCATTTAACTGGCGGTGTTGTAAGACCTCAGGCCTATCCTATAGCTAATGGATTTTCTACTTCACTATTTTCTGGTGATTTAGTAACATTACTATCTAATGGAACTGTAGGTATTGGAACAAATACATCGAACGCACTAGGTGTGTTCTATGGTGTTCAATACATCGATCAGAATACTGGAGATGTAAAATTCTCCAAAGTTTGGACAGCAAGTACAACAGTCAAACCTAATACAGCTGCGACTGCTTTTGTATATGACGATCCAAACATAACATATAAAGTCCAGGGTTCTGGTACATTTGCAAACGCTAACGTAGGCGAAACTTGCAATGTATTATTTACTGCTGGTGAAACAACTTTTGGTGGATCTCAACAAGAAGCTAATCTTTCTTCTTTGGGCACAACTGCTCAAGTTTTAAGAATATTACGACTTGTAGATGAACCAAATAACGATGTTGGAGCGGATGCTAAACTAGAAGTGGTTATTAATAATCACCTATACGGCACACGTTCTAGCGGTATTTAATTAAAGGAGATTAACATATGGCACTAAATAGGGCGCTGTTTACCAAGCAGCTTAATCTTGGTTTAAATACCGTGTTTGCTATGGAGTATGATAGATATCCAGAACAATGGAGAGATATTTACTCTATCGAGCAATCATTAAAAGCTTTTGAAGAAGATGTACAAATGATCGGCTTCGGAGCTGCACCAACAAAAGCTGAAGGTGCTGCAATATCTTACGATAGTGGAAAAGAGGGTTACACTGCAAGATATGTACATGAAACTATTGCTTTAGCATTCTCAATTACTGAGGAAGCTGAGGAAGATGGTTTGTACGGATCTTTAGGAGCTAAGTATGCTCGTGCACTAGCAAGATCAATGCAACATACTAAAGAAATTAAAGGTGCAAACATCCTTAATAATGCAACTACTTCTTCAGTAGGTGGCGATGGCAAGACTTTACTTGCTACAGATCACCCACTAGGAGGCGGTGGAACAGCTTCTAACAAGCTATCGACAGCTGCAGATTTATCAGAAACTTCTCTTGAAAGTTTATTGATTCAAATCTCAACTGCGGTTGATGACAGAAGCATTCCAATAGCATTAACTGGACAAAAACTAATCGTTCCACCTCAATTGGTGTTCGTTGCTGAGCGTATTCTTAAATCTAATTTAAGACCTGCGACTGCTGATAATGACATCAATGCAATGAGAAATATGGGTATGATTCCAGGCGGAGTTGCTGTTAATCAGCGATTAACTGACCCTGATGCATATTTTATTATGACTGATTGCCCAGATGGAATGAAACACTTTGTAAGAGCACCAATCAAAAAAGCTGTAGAAGGCGATTTTGAAACTGGTAATTTAAGATACAAAGTTAGAGAAAGATACTCTTTCGGTTTTACAGACTGGAGAACTATCTACGGTTCAGAAGGAGCTTAATAACTAATCTATACTAGGCGTAGCAATACGCCTAGTATTTAACTCAAACGACTGCGAAAGCAGACTATACTGGAGGTATAGACTATGGGTACAACTACATTTTCGGGACCGATTAAAGCGGGAACGATTAAAGAAACTACTGGTACAACGATTGGAGAAAATGTACAAAATACAGGTTTTGTACAAATGATTCAATCTAAATCAGTTGCATTATCAGGTGCTACTGCAAATACACAAGTGGGAGTAATTCCTGCTAATTCACAAATTGTGAATGTATTTTTAGATGTAATTGTTGCAGCTAATGATACAAATGCTGCTACAGTTTCAGTAGGAACTGACGCAAATGCTACAGCTTACATTGCTTCATCTAACGCAAAAGCTACAGGAAGAACTTCAGCAGTAAATGCTGCAATTGTTGCTTCTTTTAGTGATGTTGGAACAAGTGATAGTAATGTTGTTGCAAGATTTGTAGGTACAGATGGTGACGGTACAACAGGCGAAGCTATTGTAACTGTTCAATATGTACAAAATAATAACGTAACATAATTTATAGAGGGCCTTCGGGCCCTCATTAAAAATATGGTTTTTGATTTTAATTTAGACTTTCTAAAAGAAGCAGGTGATGCTTTAAAAAATTTTGGAAAATCTACTGATGAAAAAATTGAAGATTATAAGAAAGTAAAAGAAGAATATGAGAAAGGATTATCTGATGAAGAAAAAATTTTAGCTGAAAGAGAAGATTCATTAATTACTAAATCTGTAGACACTGAAGAAGAAATTAAGAAACAAGCTAAAGAAGAAGAAGATGATTTAGATAAAAGATTAAAAGATATTTCAAAAGTAATAGATAAGTTTAGTAGTGACACTGGAGGTGGTATAAAAAGATTAGGAGAAGGAAGACTAGATATATCTTCTGATCCATTAAATCCTAAACCAATAGATTTTACTAATACCCTAGGTAAATCGTATTTATCAGGTGTTATTGAAAAACCTAGTAGCGAAAAAGACAGAATTGAGCTACTATATGAACAATTAAGAAAATTTAACTTAGTATAAGGAGACAAAATGTCAGGTTCAGATGTAAAAGCAAATAGTACAACAACTAATGGATCAAATGTTGATTTATTTGGTGGACCTACTAGATTAAAGGCTTTTATTGCAACTCCAACTGCAAATGCTGGAACAGTTACATTCGCTGATAATAATGTAACTATATTTAGTATTACTACAGCAGCAAGTGTTGCATCGGGTCCTATATCTATTAGTTTACCAGATGAAGGTGTAAAATTTGAAACTAAACTACAAGCTAATTTAGCTAACGTTGCAGCATTAACTGTATTTTTTGCGTAGGTCTTTATGGCACTATCAGGTACAGCAACATTTAATTTAAATGTAACTGATGTTATTCAGGAAGCATATGATCGTATTGGAGGTGATCCAATACTAGGTTATGATGTTCGATCCGCTAGAAGAAGTTTAAATATAATGTTCACAGATTGGGCTAATCGTGGTTATAATCAATGGACTGTAGAATTAGAAACTTTATCTTTAGTACAAGGAACTAGTCAATACACACTCCCTGCTGACACTATTGATATTGTAGAAGCAAGTATTCGTAGAAATGAAGGTGGAACAGATACTGATTATTTTATGACACGTTTAGCTTTAGGTGATTATGAATCTATCGGTGTTAAATCAACTCAGTCTTTACCTACTCAATATTTTTTACAAAGATTATCTACACCAGTTTTATTTTTATATCCAACACCTATAAATTCTACAGATGTAATGAGATATTGGAGAATTAGAAGAATAGAAGATGTTACAGCAAACACTGTTGGAGGAGTAGATCAAAACGTAGATGTACCTTCTCGTTGGATAGAAGCAATGTGTTCAGGTCTTGCTTATTTTTTAAGTAAAAAAAGACCAGGAATAACTGGTGATATAAGAGCTGAGTTAAAATTAGATTATGAAGAAGCATTTTCAAGAGCACAAGCTGCTGACTCTACACCTTCAACAAGAATAGTACCAGGTTATGGAAGGTCGTTATAATGGCTGGTGCAAATTCAAATAGAGAAAGAACTAAAAAACCACATAGAGCACCTTATACTAAATTTGCAAGTGGTAAATATGGAAGAAGTATATCAGATAGAAGTGGATTAGAATTTCCTCATAATGAAATGTTATTTGAATGGAATGGTTTATTTGTACATATATCGGAATATGAACCAAAACATCCACAACTTGATTTAACTTATTTTACTGATGCTGAAACTTTAGAAAACGCACGTTTAAATGTTCCAAATTCACTTATTGGTGGTGTTCCAGATCAAATACAAGTTACATATCCTAATACATCAGGAGCTGTATTAGCTGTAGGAGTTGCTCAAGCTACAACAAATTTGTTAACAACATCTCTAGGAAGTGTTATTGTTAACACTCCATGAGCGATGAATTTAAAAAGAAAAAATATGGAGTAGTAATTGCAACTCCTTGTTACGGTGGAATGTTAGGTGAAGGTTATCTTCATGGAATTCTTCAAACTCAATCAATAGCAGTTAAAAATGATTTTCACATGGTATTAAATACTATGGGAAATGAAAGTTTAATTACACGAGCTAGAAATACTTTAGTTGCTCAATTTTTAGATTTATGTGAATCTGATCCGCATGATAGATTTACACATTTAATGTTTATTGATGCAGATATTGGTTTTGAAGGCAAAAACATATGGAGATTATTAGATTCAGGTCACGATATAGCTTGTAGTATTTATCCTAGAAAATCTGTAGACTGGAATTATGTTAAAGAACTCGCTAAAAAAGGAGATTTTGAAAATATAGAGCAAAAAGCTTTAGGATATAATTTAAATTTTACAAATCCTAAAAATATACAAATGAAAAGAGGATTTGTTGAAGTATTAGATGCTGCAACTGGTTTTATGTGTATTAAAAAAGAAGTTTTTTATAAAATGATAAAAGCTTATCCTAATCTTAAATATACTAGCGATCAAATTATAAATACTGAAAGATTTAGTTCTAAAAACACTTACGCATTTTTTGACTGTATTATTGATGAGAAAAGTAATAGATATCTAAGTGAAGACTATGCTTTTTGTAGAATGTGGCAAAAAATTGGCGGTAAAATACACGCTGATTTATTAAGTCCTCTTACTCATTGGGGAACTTATGCATTTAAAGGATATGCGTGGTCTAAGTTTGGTGTAATACCAGGAGAAGAAAAAAATGCCAATGACATACTCAAGCCTAAAGAGTGATATACAACTTTGGGCTGAAAATAACGGAACCGATTTTATAGCTCAATTAGATACATTTATAGGTAATACCGAGTTTAGATTATCAAGAGATATTGATCCAGTAGGATTTAATTTAAATGTTAGTTCATCAGTTTTTTCAGGAGATAGATTTGTAACTTTACCATCAGCTATTGAACCCATGCTTATTAATTATGTAAATTTAACAGTAAATGGTAACGTTTCTTTTTTAGAAATTAAACCTTTAGAGTTTATTCAAGAATATTGGCCTAATGTAAGTATTACAGGTCAACCTAGATATTTTGCTAATTTTGATGATAATACATTATATTTAGCTCCTACACCTGATCAAGCTTATAGTATTCAATTAGGATATCAAGGAAGAATTAATCCATTATCTAATAATAATACCACTAATTACTATACCACTAATACTCCAGATGCTCTTTTATATGGTTGTTTATCTGAAGCAAATATCTTTACAAAGAACATGGAAGATTATAATATTTACAACAAAAAATATGTTGAGAGTGTGACTGCTATTAATAATGAAGCTCGTAGAAGAAGAAGAACGGACTTTAAATTTCCTGGTAGTCCACTTGGAGAAAACACTTTAACTGGAGGACAATAAAAAATGCCGATTACACAAGCTATCACGGTTACATTTAAGGAAGACTTAATGAAACCCGGATCTAATTTAGCATCAGCTACACTAAAGTGTGCTTTATATTCAAATTCTGCTACATTAGATCAAAACACTACAGCATACACTACAAGTAATGAAATTTCAAATGTTGGAACTAATTATACAACTGGTGGAGCTACACTAACTAACGTTGCAATTAGTGTTGATGGAACTACAGCAATATTTGATGCTGATAACGTTACATTTGCTAACGCAACTATTTCTGCACAAGCTGCTTTAATTTATAATAATAGTTTAAGTAATGCTTCAATAGCAGTTTTAGATTTTGGCGGTGTTAAGACATCTACAAACGGAACTTTCGAATTACAGTTTCCTAACGCTGATGCTACTAACGGATTAATTCGTATAGCATAAGGAGATTTCCTTATGTCAAATTGGAGTCAAGGACTTTGGAACTTTGGCACATGGAATTTTTCTGCATCAGGTGCTTCAATTACAGGAGAACAAATAAATACATCGCTTAATTCTGTAGTTGTCAATGCTATAATAGAAACTGGATGGAGTAGAGGCACTTGGAATTCAAGTGCGTGGAATGAAGATCCTTCAGTATTTTTTTCGATAACTGGTCAAGAATTAGAATCACAAATAGATTTTGGTGGTTATTGGAACGCAGATGAATGGTCAAGCGGCGCATGGAACATAGGTCATGGTGCAGTTCTTACAGGTAATGGAAATGTTTTTCCAATTTCAACTTTAACAGCATTAAATTCAAATATTGGTAATGTAACTATAGCAGCTGGTGCTAATATAGTTATAACTGGTCAATTAATTAATACAGCAGTAAATAATGTTACTGTATTAAATGAAGCAAATATAATTATAACTGGTCAATCTTTAACTTCTTCATTAGGTTCAATTTCAATTCAAGCTGGTGGATCTATTACAATTCAAACTACTGCTATAGATTTAGATGTATTTTTAGGAAATGTTACAACAGGAACTGCTAATATAGTTGATGTAACAGGTTTTGAATTAACTACAAATTTAGGAAATACTACTTTAGTATTAAATAATATTATTCCTATTTCAGGAAGTCAAGCTAATATAACAGCTAATACGATAGCTATTAAAACTGATCAAGTTCTTTCTTTAACTGGTAATGGAATAACTACTTTCTTAGGAAATGTAGTAGCTAATTCTAATAACTTTTTAACTATAACTGGTCAAACTATTACTCCAACTGTTGCTACACTTAAATTTTGGAATGATATAAACACAAGTACAAATACAGAAACATGGACAAATATTCACTAGACAATATTATACAAAGTAATATTATTTACAAATATAAAAATTAAGAGTATATATACACATGGCTTCAACTTTTACATCAAGATTAAAATTAGAAAGACAAGCTTCTGGAGAAAATTCGGGAAACTGGGGTAATCTAACTAATTTTGTATTTAATAGAATTGACTCTTCAGTTAGAGGTTATCAAGCAGTATCAGTTGCAGGTTCTGCTAATGTTACATTAACTTCTAATACTTCTACAACTAACACTGATGATTCTACTACAGATGATCAAGTACATAATGCCATATTAGAATTTACAGGTGCGTTAACTGGAAATATTCAAGTATTCACTGATGCTGTAGAAAGTCAATACACATTATTTAATAATACATCAGGTTCTTTTACACTTACATTTAGTAATACAGGTCATGCTGCAAATGGAGTTGTAATTACTCAAGGAACTAAATCTTTAGTATATTCAGATGGATCTCGAATGTATGATGTAATGACAGATTTAGGAGATATAAAAAGTAATACTATCACAAGTAATGGAGCTGTAACTATAACAGGAAATACTGATATAACAGGAAATTTAAATTTACTTGCAACAAGTTCTATTAGATTTCAAGATACAACCGGTGGAGAATATATAGGGTTAAAAGCAAATGGAACTGTAGCTAATAGTGTTACATTTACTCTTCCAACAGCAGATGGATCCGCAGATCAAGTTTTAAAAACTAATGGAAGTGGTTTACTATCTTTTGGAACAGTGTCAGGTGGAGCATCGTGGCAAGCAGTTAAAACAGGAAACTTTAACGTAACTGCAAAAGAAGGTTATTTTGTAAACACAACTAATGCAGCAATTACAGCAACTCTTCCATCTTCTCCTACAATTGGAGATTTTGTAACTTTTATCGATTATTCAGGTACCTTCGACACCAACAATTTAACAATTGCAAGAAATGGTAAAAATATTCAAGGACTTGCAGAAGATTTAACAGTTAATCAAGAACGAGCTGGATTGACTTTGGTATTTACAGATAATACACAAGGCTGGCTGCTCGAAACTAATTAGGAGATACTATGGCACATAAAACATATCAATACTG
>Ga0194116_10006842_pt1 | contig 11988 bp, 13 predicted proteins | sample TA2MahsurfametaG_4_FD_148617 | JGI IMG/M metagenome (GOLD analysis project Ga0194116, IMG submission 148617) | Freshwater microbial communities from Lake Tanganyika, Tanzania - TA2015008 Mahale S9 surface | ecosystem: Environmental > Aquatic > Freshwater > Lake | place: Tanzania: Lake... | reverse complement strand
TATGGGGGATTGGGGATTGGGTATTCGGCCCAATCCCCAATCCCCAATCCCCAATCCCCAATCCCCAATCCCCAAATCTCTCTCTAAGATAATATGTTAATTCCGTAAAATAAATTAGCTTACAATAAATTTTATCATTTATATTAATATTTATATATAATAATTATTCGAATAAATTTATTTTAATAACAATTCTTTATAATAAGTTACCAAAAATAAAATTTTATAATTAAACATTTATTATAACTCTTTTTCTAAAAATTCAACAATCCCAATCCAATACAGATAAATTTTAAATATATATTTTTTAAATAAATAAAGAAAAAATATCCAAAGACAATGCTGATTGAACTAATTACTAAATATACTACCATTTTTGTTAATGTATCGAATGAAATTATGATTCATTTTTTAGGTTTTGGCATAAAGTCTAATTTAATAAATAATAATACCTTTAACAAATTCGTCAAAAGAGTCATTAGGCTTAATACTTTTGGAGAAAACAAGAACATTATTTTTCGAATATTTTTTTAGCTTGAATTCATTATTAAATTTATCAGTAAAATTATAATTACTATGAACATTTCTAAATACCTTACTAGAAGATAATACGCTTTTTCTACTTTTCGGTGAAACACATAGCATACTTTGATAATTAAATGATAATTCAGGCTTATTCAAATTTATAATAGGCTTATTTTTTATAGATTTAGTGGGTGTGAGATCTCTTTTTAAAATTGTGCTCAAATTATTTAATTCCTTTTGTATTTTTGTTTCTTTCTTATCTAATTTAAACCTTTCAATAAATGACTTTTCTTGTAAAAAAGATTGAAATTCATAATCATTATTTAAATTGCTTATTTTCCTAGAATTCTTCTTTTTAAATTCTTCTCCTTTTGGGCTAAGAGTGATATATTCATGTATTGATGATTGTCTGCTAAGCGGGCTTTTTGAATTTCTTCTTTTTAAAGTATCGATTGATTTAAGGTTAAATTTAGAGCCTAATTAAATTAATTAATAATATTTTAAAAATCTCATAAATTGCGAAAATGATTGTAATTTTTAATATATGTTTCTCAAAAATAAAATTTATTTCATTTAAGTTTTTGTAATATATATAACATAATTGAATTTCACCTCGGCTTTTTCTTAGCATTTCAATTGAAACATCAAAATTATTCACAGATGAAACGTCTAAAGCTCCATTATTTAGATTGCTATTGAATTCATTTTTTGGTGAGCAAAAAGTGGAGTTTAAAATCTTAAAGATTATTTTTAAAGTTTTATAAATTAGTATTTTTTCTTTTGAAAATTTTAAAATACCTCTCTTAATCTTGATTTTATGTCTGTCATTTTGAATATTTGTATTTAATTATATATAATTAATTTATTTTCAATCAACATATTTAATTAAATAATAATAACCCGATATAAATAATAACTTATTTGGGAAAAAATGAAAAATTTAACTTTAATGTTTTTTATTTTAAAAAAAAATCAAATATTTATCAGAAATTTAACTAAGAAATATAAAAAAATTATAAAGTCAAGGGAAGCATATAATGAATAAAAAATTTTCATATATTTATAAGATTAAAATAAAAGTCATTTATAAATAAAAATTAAATATTATTTATTCATTCAAAGCTCTCGAAAATCTTTCATCTTTTCTTGTTTGAATCATTTCTCTATGCTTTTTTCTTTTTAAGAATTTTTTATTATCTTCTTGATTTCTTTTTTCTTTATATGTTTCTGCTGCTATGTGTTTTAATTGATTTTTTTTAAGATATATAGGATTTTTTCCAGATTCAGCTCTTTTTTTATTTTCTGTTTTTATTTCTTTATTAATATTGTTTTTATTTTCTGAATATTCAGTTTTCTTCAGCCATCCCTTTACGAAGTTCATTTGTTTCTTATATAAATCATAATCATTATCGTTAGATATTTTTTTATCTTTTTTTAATTTTTGTATTTTTTCCAAATAATTTTTTGTTTCTTCCTTTACGAAACCATATCTTTTTTCGTGTAATTCTGGTTTGAATTGCCCACTTAAATCATCAAATCTAGGATCTCTTCTAAATGCTTTTTGTATATTTTTGCTTTTGGATTTCGGCTTCATTAAAGCAGAGAATTCTTTTGGCTCAAATTTTTCTTTGTTTTGATTTACACTTTCTAATTTGGTTTGAATTTTATTTTTATTTATTTTTTTATTTCTTTTTATTTTTAATCTTTCATCGAACTCCAATTTCTTTTGGACCTCTATTAGTTTTCCAAATTCAATCTCTTCCATATTTTCTTGTAATTCTGCATAATTATTGTTATGCGTATATTTGCCGTTTTTCAAATCAGAAGATTCATTATCAGAATCAAAGTTATTTACTTCTTTTAATTTTTTTTTAATGAAATCATCATTTACATTGGAATCTCCACTTGAAGAGTAAAAATCATCATTATCAGACATTTTTCCTTTTCAGAATATTTCTATAAATAAAATTTTAAAAAAATTTATAATTACTTAAATTTAATAATGCTCTTATTTCTGAAATATTTTGATTTATTTTTTGAGTAATTTAAATGGATAATGCACAAGAAGAGCCAGAGTTTAATAAACCAATCTGGGAATGGCAAATAGAAGAAGTTCTAAAATGGCTCTTACTGGAATTTAATTTCGAAGAGGAAGTTTTAAAAAATTTTGTTTTTCATGAAATTGATGGATTGGATTTGATTGACTTAACAGAAGATAATTTGAAATTTGATTTAAAAATTTCTAAAATTAATTTAAGGAAAAAATTACTGAGAAGAATTGTTGATAAATTAAAGAACTACTTATCTCATCCAGATGTCGATAACTATAAAAACAACAATAATAATAACTTAATTTGTACATTAAATAAAAGAAAAAATTCGAAAAATGATTTCGAAAATACAGATAATCCAAATAAACTTTTACCTCAAAGCTTTTCCTTTAATAAAAAAGAAAATGATTTTAAAAGCAAAGTTTCTAATTCAAATATTAAATCTAATTTAGATTTCCCAGCAAATGCTGGTTTAAATATCAATAAAAAATCAAAAGTAAGCATAGTTTTGCATTATACTATGGATGAGAATTTAAAAAAAATGAAATTTCTGTGTTTTCCAACTAATAAAGTTGAAACAATAATAAAAGAATTTAAAGAAAACTTGACTCTAGAAAATAAGAAATTAAAATTATCAGAAAAATATGATAATATTAGCATATGCGATGAAAATGGGTATTTAATTGCTAAAGAAACGTATATTTCTGAATTAATCAATTCTGATTTAGAAGAAAATAATTTCTATATAAATAAAAATCTACATTATTATTTCTTTGAAAATAATAAAGAACTAAAGGAAGTTCCCAAATCCAAAAGAAAGAAAGATGTTATAGATAATGAATATAAAATAAAAACCCAAAGAACTGATTCTAATCACATTAAAAGATTAAATATCGAAAATTTTCAGATTGAAAATTTTGAGGAAAATTCAAATTTATTAAATGCAAAAAATAGAGAAAATTATTTCCACACACAAAGAAATGAAGCTTCTGGATTCGAGTCATTAGAGGAGTTTGAAAAAAAAATGATTAAAAACAAAAAATTAATTAAATTTTTAAATAAAGATAAAAAAAGTACCAATCAGATAAATTTCAATTCAAAAAGCTTGAACAACAACTACACCTCGGCCTTCAAAGATAAAGTTAATAAATTTTCTCAAAACAATAATTCTTCTTTGATGGAAACTGCTCTTAAAAACAAATACCTTTCTTTTGAAAAGTTGGATTCTTTGGAAAAAAATATCACAAAATTTTTAGATAAAAATGAGAACCACTCAAAAGAATATATTTCAACTAATCCAAATGAAAAAGAAAAAGTTACTATTAATTCATATTACAATATTTCGAATTTAAATAATTTTAATGATAAAGCTTTGTTTAATTCAGTTGATAAAGTTAACAATGAAGACAAGAAATCAAAAATGAAAAATAATGGTGATATTATTCTTAATAATAAAATTAAGAGCCATAATGAATTTAAAAAAAAATCAAACAATTTAACTAAATCTGAAAGGAAAAGAAAAAGATTCGTTTCAGAGGAAGATTTGAATAATGACAATTGTTTGGATTCTGAAGTAGATATTAGAGAAAATAATTTAGAAAATAGTGAAATCAAAAAAACTGCTTTAAAAAATACTAAACATGTATTTAACCTAAATTTAGGAAAAATCATTGACGGAGATAAACTGAAAATTGAAAAAAAAATAGAAGAAAAAGCACAATCTTCAAAAAGAATTAACTATAAAGAATTTAATGAATCATACAGTGAAACAGATTTGAATTATTCAAAAGAATCCGAAACTTTAAATAAAAATACAAGACAATATTCAAAGACAGGTAATAACAAAAATGGTAGCAAAACATCAAATTTCTTCGAAAACCTGAATTCAGGAGTAAAATATAAAAGTATACAAAATAATGTAAATAATAATTATCAATCTATAAATGAGGAAAATTCAGAAGATTCAAATTTAAATTGTGGAAATAAAAAGATCAAAGATGATAGGTTGAGAAATAACTCTATTAAAAAAAAAGAAAACTTCAATAAAAATAATTTTGATAAAAAACCTCTTATAAAACATTTCAACTGTAAATCTAATTCCCTTCAGAAATTTGAAAATTCCAATACAGAAAGAGATAGAGAAATCGATAAAAATGATTCAACAATTTCCAATAATTATAATGATAATTATCATAAGAACATTCTTGAAGAAAATTCATTACCTAAAAATGAATCAAAAGATCAAAATTTTAACATGCCAAAAAGCAAGAATCATGGAATAATTGATATTAAAAAAGCTGAAATAAATAATATTTCAAAACAAAAAAATAATCAATCAAAAATCTCGAATAATAAATCTATTTCTAATCAATATATAAAAATTGAAGAACATCCAAGTCTTAAAAAATCAAAAAAAAAAGAATTCGATGAAGATCATTGTAACTATGGAGAAGACGTTAAAAATACTAAAAAGAGTTTATATGATGCTTTTTTTAAAAATATTGACACAGATGAATCGCATTATAACACTTATAATAACGCTAATAATAAAATACCTTATAGCAAAAATATTCACAACAATAACAATTATTGCGGTTTCATCAATAATAAAGATTCAAATAGTAACTTAAACATTCCAAGACATTGCAATAATATAAATAATTCAAATAACAAAAAATATTCAAAGAATACTAGTGAAACGAATTCCTTTTTTGGAGATGACTTTAAACCAGGAAACATAACTCATAGGCAAAATTCAAATAAATACTATTCTAAGATAATTAATAAAAATTCAATTTATGGAAATTACAATAGCAATATTCCGAATAAAAATATTTATTCAAGCATCGAAAAGATTCACAATGAAAATCAAGCAGGAAACCTGACATCAAGAAATGAGAATAATAGTAGCAATTATCAACATAGTTTTAAGAGTAAATCTATTATTTTTTATGGCATAGATGCAATACCAGAAAGAGAAAATTCTAAGGTTACTTTTAATAATCAAACGAAAATAGATAATGTACAAGTCAAAAATTTCTTGAATTCTATTAAAAGTAAAAAATTTAATAAAATTTAATATTTTTTACTATTTTTATTGTAAAGAAAATCAAACAAATTCACTGTGTAACTTGGAAAAAAAACGAGACTCTATCAATAACTATAGTATCTCCATAAATAACGTTCCATCTAATAAATACTTAAATGCAAGTGATTATAAAATGAATATCAAATTAAATAATAAAAACAATAACAACATCAATAATCAATCAAATAATTCTGAAATACATCAAACATACCCTGATAATAATTACAAAATAAATTCTTCTCTAAACTCATACTTTAATAATGTTAAATATAATAAACATAATATTAAAAGTACTATTAAAAATGTTATCCATGAAAATATAAATAGAAATTTATCAAATGATGAAGAATTTCAAGAAGATAATTGACAGATAAATCTTAAAATTTTAAAAATAAATTTAAATTAAAAAACATTACAATTTTTAATTAAATATTTTAGCTTGATAAAAGTAATATTTAATAAAATATATTGTTAAATTTATCAACAAATAAAATCTATTAAAATCCTTAAAATTTCCTAGATTTATAATAAAATTTTATAATGATATTCTTACTTAATTTTATTCTAATTCAATATTTTAAATAATAAAATTAAAAATCATTCCAAAATGGGGAAAAAAGGACAAAATGTTTTGAGTAAATTAACAAAAGCAGTTAAACAAAAGGGAAATCCTGTGATGCATCCTAATGCGCAAAATAAAGTAAGATTGTAATCAGTATTAAATAAAATTATTTCGAAAAAGTATATATTCCAATATATTATGTTGTTTATTTATTTAATCTTTAAATTTGGAAAATTGAAAATTTAACTTTTAAATTTTGTAACAATAATAGCATAATGTGGTTGAAATAGTAAAAGATGATCATTCAAAAAATATAAAATCTACATTAGAGACAAATAATCTAGATGAGTTTCTCTCTTTAGCAAAATTATCTCAAAAAAAATTTGAAGTTTTAAATGAAATAATGGTTATGCAAAACATAAACGGAGAAAATAAGGACATAAGTCAGAATGAATTTTCAAATGTTTTGATGAAAAATATTTTGAAAAATTCTGAAATAAAACTTCAAGAATCAAAATCATTAGCTATCCCAAAAAGGCCAAAATGGAAAGAAGGAATAGCTGCAAAAGAATTCGAAAGAATGGAAAGAGAATCTTTTCTTAACTGGCGTAGAGAATTAGCGGAAGAAGAAGAGAAACATATGGAACTTGCTATCACGCCATTTGAAAAAAATATAGAAATTTGGCGACAATTATGGCTTGTTGTTGAAAAAAGCCAAATCCTGATACAAATTGTAGATGGAAGAAACCCTTTGTTTTTCCGAAGTCCTGATTTGGAAAATTACATTAAAGAAGTCAATAAAGAAAAAGAAATAATTTTACTTGTAAATAAAGCTGATTTACTTACACAAGAAATTAGAAGACACTGGGCTGAATACTTTAAAGAAAATGGAATAAAATACATTTTTTTTAGTGCATTAATTGAAGGTGATAAAATTGAAAAGGCTGAAGAGGCAGAAAGAGTAAGGTTGCAAAGTTCTATCAAAGATCAAATTGAGAAATCCGAAGTGAAAAATAAAATTGGTAATAAACTTAATACAAAAAGTTCTAACTTTAATGATGAATCTGATAATGAAGATGTTGAAAATATAAGATTGGAGAATCAATTTATGAAATTGAAAGTAGATTTCGATGAAGAAGATATTAAAGAACAAATAATAAAACAAGAAGAAAAAAAGATAGAAAAATTGGAAGATAGGACTGAAGAATTAAAAAGCCAATATTTAGAACAAGTTCATAAAGACATAATTAAAATCCCAGAAGAAAAGAAAATTGAAGAAGAAAAAAAAGTAGCCACTGAAAAACAAACTTTTGAAAATATGACTGAAAATCAATTAGAAGAACATCATAAAAAATATCAAGAAATTAAAGTCCTTAACAGAGAAGAATTAATCGAATATATTAAATCAATTTCCAAAAATAAAACGAAAAACAATAATATTGAGCATTTCTATATAGGTTTCATTGGTTATCCTAATGTTGGGAAAAGTTCTGTTATAAATGTTTTAATGAAAAAGAAAAGGGTAAACTAAATTTTATTGTAATTTATAAAAATATTAAAAATTTAGATAATTTTTAATAACTAACTAACTACATATAAAAATTTATTCGTAATTAATACATTTAGGTTGGAGTTGCTTTAATGCCAGGAAAGACTAAGCATTATCAGACTCTTTTCCTTCCAGAAAACAAAGAATTCTGCTTGATGGATTGTCCAGGTCTAGTTTTCCCTTCATTTTCATCTTCTAAAGCAGAGATGCTTGTTAACGGAATTTTACCTATTGATAATTTAAGAGACTATTTAAATCCAATTTCCATAATAATTAAGAACATTCCTAGAAAAGTTTTAGAATTTTTTTATAGAATCGAGTTACCTGATATTTTTTCAGCTACACAATTTTTACAGTTATTAGCAACAAAAAGAGGATTTTTCACTGGACGATCTTTACCAGATGAAGCAAGAACATCAAAATGGATTTTAAAGGACTACACAAGTGGAAAACTTTTATATTGCTATTTGAGACCAGATTATTTAGAAGATAAACATGGGAAGGTACAAAATTTTATGACAGTTGAAGAGTTTGAATTAACAGAGGAAGAAAAGTTAAAGCAAAATATCATAAATGAGATTCCAGCTGATTTTGATGATAACTATGAGAAAATAAACATTCAATTTGATGATATGAAGTATTTAGGTAAAGAAAACGATGCAGATAAGGAATTGCTTATGTCTTTAGAAACTGTCGATAATTCTAATAAAAAAATAACGAAAGATATGAGAAGAATGCTTAAATTTGCTGTTAAAAGGGGAGATGTAAGAAAAATTAACAATATAAAATATTTTATTTTTAAATTTTTCATAAAAATTAAAAAAATTTTAAAATAAATAAAATGCTTTGAAGATTACTGAAGAAGAATATGAAGCTGTAGAAACATATGAGCATTTCAATTCTCTTTTGAATAAATTTGATAAATTACAAAAAAATTCAAAAGATTTAGTAAAAGCTAAAAAGATCAATGTTTAATTTAATATATTAACTGAAATTTTGTTTATTACTTACTCTAATATTCTATGAAAAGAGATTAAGAGATTATGTTATTTTTCAAATTTTTAAAATAATTAGTAATAAATCAAATTTAACAAATCTCACAAATGTCAATTGAATGATTTTTATCTTATTAAAGAAATAATAAAATTTTCAATTACTTAGGATGACCTTTTATTTTCAAAGCAATCAATGAATCAATATTAATTAATTTCTAAAGTTTAATTTTTGCGAATAATATCGAATCTGTTTCTATCGGAGATAAAAACTATTTTTAATATATATATGAATTTATAATATTTTTAAATTTTGAAAAAATGTCATATATAGATGAATTTTTAGAAATAAACTCTACTTTACCAAGAGATATTATAAGATTAATTAAATTGGTTAAAGAAGTTGATGAGAAGGCATATAGTATTTTATTTTTTAATTAGACTCTCAGATTATGTTGGAAGCTAAACGATTAAATATTAAAAGTCTATTAAAGTCAAAGAACAAAATTGAAAAAAATGACATTGATCTTCAAAATCAGTTAAACTTCATAGAAAAAGAAAGCGAAAAAATAATTATATTAAATGACCATAAATTAGATTTATTTAAAGAATGCAGCTATTTAATAGACTTTCATCTTAATAAAACCAACGAATTAATTAGAAATTACGAAAAGAATGTTCAATCTAATTTTCATAATGGAAGCCTTTCGCTAAATGAAGATAAGCCAGAAAAATCACTTTTATATATAGAAGAACAAACTCATCATTCAACTTCAAGTATATATTTAAAATATTAAATAAAATAAATTATTGTTTATTTATTATTTAAATATTCTTTTGAAAAGCGATATATAAAATATATTAATTAAACTATTTTTTATATATAAATATAATTTAGAAAAAAAATTTTATGAATCAGTACAAAGCTCAAAAAGCCAAAAAATTATTACAGATTCATTAATTAATGAAAGTATTGCAAGCTCAAAATTTACAAAAAAGAAAAAAGGTGTTTATTTAAATTTGTTATAAATAAGACTGAAATTTTTAATGTTAAAAATTTTAATTTTTAATAAAATTAATATTTAGTGAAACCTATAAAATCTTCAAAAATTGATAAAGAAACTAATGAGCTGATTCAGAATACTTTTGATTTTAATTCAGGTCCTCAAGAAAATATTGAAGAAGAAAAATACTGTATTTGTAATAGAGTTTCATTTGGAGAAATGATAGGATGTGATAATGATAATGTAATCCTTTTTCTTTTATATTTTCAAATCTTTTAGTGTAACAGAGGTCAATGGTTCCATTTTGAATGTGTTAATATAGAAAAAAGGCCAAAAGGAAGTTGGTTTTGTTGTAAAGAATGTGAAAATTCTTCAAGGAAAAAGAAGAAGTGAAATTATAAAAAAGAAAGAATAATATTTAAAAATTAACTAAATTTAAGTTTTATAATATAAATAATTGTTTCAAATTATTCTCATAAAAATAATAAAATTTTCAGAAAAATTTAAATCTCGTTTTACTTTATTTTCCAAGAAAATAAGTTAAATTTGATTTGAATTTATTTAATGTATTTCTAAATTATATATATTGTTCTATATAATTGAAGATTATTCTAAAATTTTTTTGCTTTTTGTTCCAATTGTTTTATTTCATTTCTAATACTTTCGATATTTGTTTTAACTTCTTTAATTTTGGATGCTGAGTTTTCCAAATCAGCTCTAGCTTTACCTTCTAAATCATCATTTCTCAACATCTTTTCAATTTTTTTGAGATCTTTTTCAATTTTTTTTTCTTTTTTAGTATATTCTTTATCGACTTTTTTCAAACTTTCACTAGTTGCTTCAGCTGCTTTTCTAACCTGTTTTTTTATTGATTTATCTTTAGATTCTTTTGCTTTTTCAATAACGTCTAATTGTTCATCTACTTGTTTCACCAATTGATCTGATCTTTGTCTATTGTCAACAAGATCTTTGTTTGATTTTTCAGTATTCCAATAGGAGATTTCAGAAGTAGGGATATCTAAATGTGCTTCGAAAATTTCATCAACCGAATTAGTTACGGGTTCAAAGGGTTCAGAAAAATAAGATTTAATAAGAGATTGAACTTGTGGAACAATGTCTTGAGAATCTTGGGTACTCATTACACTTCTAATTTCATGTTCTAATTTTTTCATAACAGCCTTGTTATTTTTTGCAATTTGCTTAATATCTATATTAGAAGCTTTGGAAAGTCCAGGTAAATTTTTCAATAAACTGTCATCAATTTTAGCAGTTAAGGTTGATGTGTTAATTATTGTATTAATAATATCAAGCTCTTTTGCTTCTTGGTCCTTGCATTCAGTAATTGAACAATATCCAGCACGGAAGCAGATTTCACATTTTCCGAAAAGGTCTTTTGTAAATGGCTCAAAAGGACTCCAATTGTTTCCCCAATTTTCTTTGATTTTGTAACACTATTTAAATTAATTGAAATTAATTTAGACTTATAAGAAGAAAATACGTTTGTATAGAAAGCAGAATTAAATTTATTTAATAAGATAGATAATAGTTTACAGTTCCTTTGCAAGTGTTTGAAAAGTCGCAATCAGCAAATTTCTGGAATTTCATTTGATATACAGTTTTTTGGCAGACTATAAATTTTATTTTATGTTGTTAAAAAACTATTTATTTAATACCTTGGCAAGGGTTCTCGCATGGAGTATCATGAGCATGTGTTTTGATAGTGTTCAAATTTTTCATAACAGTTGAGTTTATAATTGAGACGCATAAGATAACAATTGCATAATTCAAGATTTTAGATCTGTCAATAAGCTTCATTTAACAAATATTATTATTTAAAAAATAAAAAAAATTAATTTTATTGACTGTAAATTTTAGAAAAAATAATTCTTTTAATAAATAATTAAAATAATATAATATAATAATCTTAAATAGAAAGGTATGGAAAGTAATTAATAAACTTTCCATCATGAAGAAAATAGTTAGATTTATAAATTAATCTCCAAAAATCTTATTATCAAAATATAAATCTTAAAGGGTTTTCAAAATTGTTTTTATAAAAATTACAATAAATTTAATTTTGAATATTATTCTCATATATTTTAAATATATAGAAAATAAACTAGATTCAAATTCTTAAAACATCTTTGAAATATTCAAGTAAAAATTATAGTATTTACAGATAAAAAACAAAAAACTTAAATATTCTAAATAATTTTT
>Ga0194116_10006836_pt1 | contig 11998 bp, 14 predicted proteins | sample TA2MahsurfametaG_4_FD_148617 | JGI IMG/M metagenome (GOLD analysis project Ga0194116, IMG submission 148617) | Freshwater microbial communities from Lake Tanganyika, Tanzania - TA2015008 Mahale S9 surface | ecosystem: Environmental > Aquatic > Freshwater > Lake | place: Tanzania: Lake... | reverse complement strand
TTACTAAATTTAAAACTTAATTTTTTTTAAATTAATAAATATTAATTAAATTTTATATAAAAATACAGAAAAGCAGAAATAAATTGGATTTAATTAACAATAATTATTTATTCTCAATTAATCATTTGAAAGATTTAAAATTTTTAATCACAAAATCAATTAAGGAACTTAAAATAATATTTTTGAAGATAAAATACAAAGATAAGATTATAATATTTGCAAATCTTAAATTAATATAATAAATTTAAGAATTATTAAAATCGCCCACTTGAAAAGATTTTATGTTCAAAAATAGAGTAGAAAATTTTTCTCTAAAATCTAGAATTTAGGTCTAGTTCTATTTTTGATATCTACATATTTAGCAGGAGGAGGTCCAATATAGTTTGATTTGGGTCTAATCAATTTATTATCTTCTCTTTGCTCAATGATATGTGCAGACCAACCAGAAGTTCTAGAAATTACAAAGATAGGAGTGAAAAATTTTGTAGGAATTCCACATTGATGATAAACAGAAGCTGCATAAAAATCTAAATTAGGAAACATTTTTTTTTCTTTTAACATAGTTTCTTCTACTCTTTCACTGATTTTATATAATAAAGGATTTCCGAATTTTGTTTCTGATAGTTTTTTAGAATATTCTTTTATTATATCTGATCTTGGATCTCCATTTTTATAAATTCTATGTCCGAATCCCATTACTAATTTTTTCGCTTTGAAGAATTCTTGTAACTGGTTGAATATAATTAAATATTTAATAAGAATTTTTTAAAAATTTAGAAAATTTTGAATATGTTTTAAATTTTCAATTTTATTAAGTATATTAGTTAAAAACATACAATTTTTTCAGCTTCTTCAATTGATTTGATTTTTTCCAAAAATTCCATAGCAGCTTCATTCGCTCCTCCATGAAGATTTCCTTTTAAAGTTCCGATTGCAGATGTAATTCCTGAGTAAATATCTGAATTTGTTGAAACTGTTACTCTTGCGCTGAAAGTGGATGCATTAAAATCGTGTTCAGCATATAAAATCAAACTAACATCAATTGCTTTAACTAGTAAAGGATCAGGAGTTTGAGAATCATAATGAAGAAGTTTTACAAAATTAGTTGCTATTGTATCAAAAGGCCCTGTATTAGTATTTATTCTTAAAAGTCTGTGTGATCTATGGAAATGATACCAATAAAGCAATGCAGGCCCGAAAAGTGCCATTAATCTAAAAGCAATTTGATATTGATTATTGTTTGCATTTTCAGGTTCTAGTGTACCTAAAGCTGAGGCTACGGTTCTCATTACATCCATAGCATCTGCAGTAGAAGGAATATTTTCAAGAATTGTTTGAATAGGTTTTGGTATGTCACGGAGTAATGAAAGTTTTTTAATTAAATTATCTAATTCTTCTTGTGTTGGTAATCTCTCGTATAATAATAAATGAAGGACTTCTTCAAATGTCGATTTTTCTGCTAAGTCTTTGATGTTGAAACCTAAATTGTTTTTATTTAGGTTAATTTGTTATTAAATATTTAATTTTAAATTTTTCATTTAGGAAATAATCTTGTTATTGGTTATTTTAAAAATTTATTTGCTTAATAAATTTCAATCCTATGAATATTTTTAGAGAGAATATTACCTCTATAGTTTAATCCAACTCCAATTCCTACAGTTGAAATCCTGCTATCTCCAACAACAATACCGTTTAATCCTTTTGAAGCCATATATTATAATGAAATAAATTTATTTTTTGAGTAATAAATAAAATTTAAAATTTTTAAAATATAAATAAAAATAAACTTAATTTAGCATAAAGCTATTAAGAAGACCATTAAATGATATTAAAAACCATGAATTTAATACTAATATTGTCATATGTTGAATACTAAAAAATCTTATAGAAATTATTCTAGGAATATTTATTTATTTTATAAAAATTATTCATTTAATTAAAAATATAAAAAAAATAGTTTGTTATACTAATTCATATAAATTAAATGAAATTCGATTCAATTCGAAAAAATTTCAATCGATTGATTTTATTAATCAAATTAAGCCCATTTTTATGACTCATTAATAATTGTGATTATCAGAACTATCATCTTCAAAATATCCATAATCTATCATTAATGTTGTGCCAATTATCATTAATTTATCATAAGGAGAGGCTTTTTTAGGAAAATTTATAACAAAATTATCAGCATCTGTGAAAGCAGCCTGAGCGAAACCAGCAAATTTTCTAATAATTGATCCTTCAGCATTTTCATAACTTGGATTTTCATAAAATTTTTCGGCAGTGTAAATATTGAAAGTTGTCTCACAACATTTTCCACAAAATGAGTGTCTTCCCCAAATTCCGCATTGACAATATAAAGGTTGTATTATGTATTTTACTTTATTATCTGTAGAATGTATTTCAAAAATAGGATCAAGACATGTCCATGGCTCAACAATTTTTCCAAGTGATTCATTTGTTGAAGAAAGAGTTCCTGTCATTATAGGTCTTTTAAGGTTTATATATTATAATAGATGATTGATAAACAATTAAATTCTAATTATATTCTATTAAATTTAAAAAGAAAAATAATAGAATTACCTATTGAAACAAAAGCAAGAGCATCTACACGGTTTTTCAAAAACCATAAATTTATCTTTATATTCATTCGAATTTACATCAGTAACAGATTTAATATATTTTACTTTCATATCAAAAGGTCTCAAATAAGAACTATAAAATAAAACATCTTATTTAAAAACTTATTAAAATAAACCAATTTCTATGAATTTTATATAAAATAATATTTTTAAGAGAAAAAATATAAAAATAGTATAAAAGATTAATGTTGATCTTCCTTTGACTAATGATAAAAAATTTTTAAAAATACGGTAAACAATTTCTTTCACAGCATCCAGATTTTTCTTTACATTTGAAAACATATGCATATTCATTATTAGCAAATCTTAAAAAAACATTATAACTGTTTTTTGTTTCACATCCAGTAAATGCTTCAAATAATTCTATTTTTTGCTTTATAAAAGCTCCCTCAGCATTTTCGAGAGAACTCATAACATCGAGGGTGTAAAAAGCATTTAATCCTTGAATCTGATATGCTATTGATTTTTTTAAGATTAATTAATTACCACAAGTTCTATTTAAAAAATCTTGATTTTGAATATAACCCTGATTTAAAGGCCCATTAAAATTTTGGTTTTGAATATAACCTTGATTGATAGGCCCATTAAAATTTTGGTTTTGAATATAACCCTGATTGATAGGCCCATTAAAATTTTGGTTTTGAATATAACCCTGATTGATAGGCCCATTAAAATTTTGGTTTTGTGCATAACCCTCATTGATTGGAGCATTTATTTGTCTAGAATTAATATCCGATAATTCCCTTGCACCTGAAGGTGCTGGATAAAAATTAGGATTATTGTATGTATTTTTTTCCATTTTTTTAAATTTTTACTTTGTGTTTTTTAAAAATATTTAATTTAAAGTGATTGATGTTTTGAAATAAATATTATATGGTAAATTAATAATAAAAAATTAAATAAATATATCAAAAAATAAATAATCTAAGTAATGATCTAAAAATAAAATAAATAATATAATTATAATTTTATTTATAAATTTCCTAAAATTTGTTTAAAAATCATTTTCTATGAGATTTGACTAATACAACTTTTGAATCTAAGTTGATGGAAGATATTTAATTATACAATAAAAAATATATTATTTAAATTTAAAAGAAAAAATTATTCGAGAACATTATTATTGATTCAGATTAATTATCAAAATTGAAAATTTCAAAAAGATAACATTTTTTATGAGTTGAGAATATATTTTTATCACGTAATATGATATAATATAAACATAAATTATTTATATTTGTTTCAAATTACAAATATCCACAAATTATTTAATAATACATTTATCATTTTTAAAATTTCTTTGATCTTTTATGAAATGAGGATTTAAAAATCTTTTTGTATACTAAAACATCTTTGATACAAATAATAGAAATTGCATTTTATCAACGTTCGAACTTATTAAAAAATTAATTTATCTCATGTATGAGGTAATTCAAATTCGAAAATTATTTTATACATTTAAGAATTATTTAATTATCTAAACATTAAACAAATTAAAATTGAAAATTTAATATCACAAATAAAATTGAATACACTACAAAATTATAAATATTAAAATAAATAAATTAAATTTGTAAACTATTATTTCGTTAATAATACTGGATAGTTTTCTGTTTTAACAAAATGCCTGAATTTTTCACTTTTGGCATTTCCAAACGATAATTCATTATTATTCACACTTTTCAATGGAATGTAAGGTAAAATAATTTCATCAACATTTATTTTATATCTAAGTCCATAATTTTGGCTGTATTCACTATTTTCCGTTTTAAGAACCTTCTCTGAGGATTTTGAAGCTTCTATTATTTTTCTAAAGTTTTCAAGATTATCATCTTCATTATTTAAATGTTTTTTCGAATTTAAAGCTCCAACTCTAAAGATTTAATTTATTGTAATATTGGGTAAAAATTAATACTTTTTTTGTATTCTTTTTGAAAATTTTTCATTTTCTATTTTTATCCTCTCTTCTTTTATTTTTTGATAATATTCCATAATTCTTTTTTGATTGTTGCTTACTTCAGCTAAACTTCCTATTTTAAACTTAAAAAGTTGGAAAAACATTTTAATAATATTTCCTTCGATGAATGGAGTTTTTTATTTTTCTTATATTTAAAATTGTTAAATACTCTTGAAGGAGAAGATATTATTGATTGTAGTCTATTATAAATTTTATTATTGATCATGAGTATTTCGAAAACTTCTACTGATAATTTAAATTTTAAAAAATATAAGAAAATAAGTTATTTTACAATTTTTATTTGGAGCATTCTTATTTTTTGGTATAGTCAATTCCTCATCATGATTTAATGAAGTTCTATTTTTACGGTTACGAATTTCTAAAAGATTTTTCTTATGATAATGTATTGACTTTGATCTATTTATGATATTATTTATGTCATTCGAATCATAGGTTTTCTGAGATTGTTTCATTATTTTTAATATTTATTTAAGAATTTTAATTTGAATAATTCATTATATAAAAATTTATAAAAATTTTTTTATTCAAAAAATTTAAATATTTAAATAAATCAAATAAAAATTTAATTATAATTTATTAAAAATATAATTAATAAATTTGACTTACTCTGTTTGTAATTAATAATAAAAATGCATTTTTATTCATTTTTATTTTGAGTCAAATTTTACGCTATGTTAATCATTCTAAATTTTTAATAAAATTACGTTCTTTAGTTTAACTTTTTTATTAAATTAGATTATACATTTAAAAAATTAATTTGAAAAAAATGAAATAACTAATAAAAATGAATAATGATGTTATAGCTATTGAGCAGACTAATATGAAAGGTTATGAGGCGGCTCCAAGGCCCAGCAATTATACTAATAAAAATTCCAGATTGATACAAGATAATAATTATTCCACATTTAATTTAGAGAGTTCATTAGTTATAACTGAAAATACTTCGCAATTCGATTTGTATAAAGGCTTTTTTTTCATTTTTATTTCCTGCTTATTTAAATCATTTTTCTCTTTGTTTTGTAAAGTTTTACTTGAAAATAATAGAACGATAACAAGCTTTCATTTATTAGCTTATAAAGTTTATATAATGCTTGCTTTTACTATAATTTTATGCTTATTTATACTTTACACATATTACATCAAGTCCCTAAACGACAAGACAGAAAAAAATTCAAATAATAATTTTAAAAATAGTATGAATAATACTAATATCTTTAGTAGTGATAATGAAGCATCTACAAATTTTAATACCTATGTAGTTTCAGAGAAAGATATTTTAGAAAAAAATTTAATTGAAAAATTTCATAATTTAAACCAAAAAAACCTTGATTCAGATAAAAATATTATGGATTTAAAATCTAATCAAAATCAGAATTTAAACCAAAATGTTTATTTGGACAAATCAGATGAATACATGATGAAAAAGGAAACCAATATAAATAACGATCTTCTAAATAACAGAAATCATATCGAAAATGCTGAAGAAATTAAAACAAAAATTAATGATCAATTTTACAATAGTCAATCTAAATGCGAATATAGCTCAAATATCAATTTTATTAACGATTATAATTATAACAGTAAAATTAAAGAAAGAGGATTTGCAAAATCTAATAATTTTGGAAGTATATTTTATTTAGAACACTCTGATAAATTAGTTTTTGATATTAAAAGGGGTGATTTGGTATTTGTTTTTTTAAGAAGTTTATTTTCAGTTTTATCAATTTCTCTAGCAATTTACGCTCTACAACATTTAAATATATCAAACTTTTTCTCAGTTTACTACATTTATCCTGCAATTGTCATTATTTTGTCATTCTTCATTTTAAAAGAAAAAATTCGCGATACAGATTATATCTGCTTGATATCCTGCTTTATAGGAATGATTTTTATAATAAGACCAGAGTTTTTATTTGAGAGGGTTCCTGTTGATTCCAATAAAAACTTCTATTTCATTGTGATTGTATCTGCATTATTTAAATCTCTAGAAGATATAATTATTAGAAATGTTGGAAAGGATATTCATTTTTTAATAATTCCTTTTGTATACTCTCTAGTTGGTATAATTCTATATCCGTTGATTTTAATTTTAGCAGCTAATCATATTGGAACAGTACATATAAGTCATTTTGATTTATTTTTATTGGCCCTAATTGCACTATGTAGCTTTGCTTATCAAAGCTTTATGGCATTAGGAATTCAAAATGAAAAGGCTGGTAGAGCATCTATGATAAATTATTTACAAATTCCACTGATGTTTATAATGGATTTAATAATTTTTAAAAAAGCATTTGTATTTTATGATATTTTAGGAACTTTCATCATTTTTGGATTTAATTTCGGCAATAGTGCTTTTATTGTTATTCAAAGGAATTATGATTGGAAAAAATATAAAAATAATTGCAGTTAGAAATTTAATATGTATTATGATTCAAATGATTATTTGTAAATTAGTTTCAACGTATTAGACAAAATATATTTAATTTATAAATTCACAAAATAATTAAAATTAAATAATAAACGATAAAAACATATAGAACAATTTATCAAATAAAAAATTTGATTTATTGTTTTTATTAATATATTAATTACCAATAATTAAAGCAAATAAAATTAAATATTTATATATTTTAATTAGAGTAATTAAATCGTTCATTAAAACATCACTAAATAACTCTTTACGTAAATAATTAATTGTGTTTATTTTAATAAAAATTTAAAATAATAATAACATTAATAATAATTTCAATTAAATCATCTAGATGATCAGGAAATGATAAGTATTTTTCTAATTTGATCTCATGAAAAAAATAACAAGTGAAAAAATATTTATTTTTTCTTCGGGGGTGGTGATTTATTTGTTGTCCCACTTGCATTCTTATTGATTATTTCTGGAGGCTTAACAGGCATAAGTTCTTTTCCAACTGTCTTATCCCAAATGTTCAACATTTTAACATAGTTGGTATCATAATCAATAAAGTCTTGTTTTTCTTTATTTTTCCAAAGTTTTTTTGGGTCTAGAATTTTTACATCCAAATTTAAAGTTTCATAGAAGTAATAATTTTTTCTTGAAACATTCTTTCTATAATTGAAAACATTTGTACTTCCTGGAATCAAACCACCTTCTTTATAAAAGCTTGCTGAATATTCAGGGTTTTTATAGCTTTTATCCCCAGGAGCACTAACAGGAAAGCCATTTCTCATTTCACTTAAATTTCTAATTCTTCCTTTTGGTCCCATTTGCTCTTCAACTCCAATTTCATCATAAGTTTTAGCATAACTTTCAGGATAAAAAGTTTTTAAGCAATTTTTATGATTTGCTTCCACTGTTGGTAAAATATCCAAATAATGTCTTTTTGAGTAGAATGTTTTATTTTCAGAATTAATGGGTTGAATATATTTGATTGAAGTTGTTCTGAAATTATTTTTAAATATTTTAATATTCAAATGTTTATTATGTTCCTTAAAAGTTTTAAAATTATTTACCTTTTACCTTCTTCGATGCTCAATATATTCTTATAATAAGGCTTTTTGCCTGGTATTTGAGTTGCTTCTTCGGAATATTTTGAAGGAAAATGAATTCTACCAAATCCTGTTCCGTCATTATACCTACCTTTAAATTATAATAAAATACTTTGATAATAATCATCACTAGTATTAGGCCTACCAATTATTTTCTTTCCTCCTAACCATTTACAAGGCTTGCTTCCTCGCCACTCTTCTATATATTTTGGAGGGTTTTCTTCTATTTTACTGGCTTTGTTATTTAATATTTCCATTTTTAATTTTATTAAATTAAGAATTTTGAAATTATAACTTTTTATTCTTCTCATATTGGATTATGGTAAATTTATATTAAAAAAAAGACAAAGTAATTCTAAATGACATTGAAATTTATTTCATTTAATGAAAAAATGCGAAAATTTTAACAATATCAAAATTCTTATTATAGATATATCCAGTCTTTCAAAAAAATTAAATTAATAAAATAAATAATAAAATAAACATAGAAAATTTATAATTAAAAATGAAACAATTACGCTCGATCGACAATTCTTCAAATCCAAACTCAGTTCCATTAAAAATTCCTAATATGTCCGATTTAGATATGATAACTTTACCTAGAGATGTTTTAAAATGGATTCAAAGTCTAGATTTAACATATTCAATTAAAAATGTAAAGAAAGATTTTAATAATGGTTTTTTGGTTGCTCAAATTCTTTCACGTTATTATCCTAGTAAATATACTATATATATATGTTTGTTTCTTTCACCAATTTTTTAAACTTGAATCTTTTAAATAGGGATTGTTCAGATGCATTCAATTGATAATGGTTTTTCAAATGAAAGAAAAAGAGATAATTGGATTTTAATTGGAAAATATTTGAAAGAAATGAATGAACCAAATTTTAAAAATGAGAATATTGAAGCATATATAAAAAATGAAAATAATGAAATTTTATTTTTTATCATGAAACTTTATCAAGAACTTACTAAAAGAAAAATTCCTTTGATGGAAGGAAAAAAATTTAGGACAGATCAAGATGATATTAATAGATCATATTTGCTAAAAGAGACTGGAGAAATTGAATTATTAAAAAAAGATGCAGAAAATACTGAAAAAAGATCCGAAGATATTCAGAAAAGCTTGAGTAATCAATAGCAATTATTATTTTTTATGAATTCAATTTTTAATGAAATCTTGTTTAATACTTTTCATTTTATATTAATAATATTCTATAGAAACAAATACAACAGTACTAAGCCAGTATAAAACTAATAACGTTATAATGAAAGGAGACTTAAAGCCCATCTCTAATAACATATTCGATATCAGTGAAAAAAAATTTAATCCAAAAATAAGTGAAGCAAAAGTATTTGAAAGGAGTACAAAAATTCTTCGTCAATCAAAGGATGTAATGCTAACTAACGATATTTCAAATAAATCTCCTAATGTAAATAAAAATATATCAGCCAATGCAAACACAGAAGCCCAAAATGCTGGGACCAGAATCGCTTTATCAGAATTAATAAATATGCAAGAAAAAAAGGAAGAAGACAAAACTTCGAAAGTAAAAAACCCATTTGAGTGGTTTGAGGAAAGCATTCAGAGAAAGCTTCAAGAAAGCCATAAATATGTTATGAGTAGATTTAAACTTGAAAATAATCTATTCTACGATTTTTTCAAAAATATTCATTTAGTAAGTACAGAAGCCTTGCTTCTGGTTATGAACGATATCAACAAAATGATAGATGAATATTATAATTTCCTCACAGAACAAGTAAATGAATATGTATCAATTTTCTTGCTTATTTTTGAGTCTTATATATCATTAGACTTAGATGATGATAAATTTCAAGTTATGCATGATGCCATTATCATTTTCTTTATAAAATCTCTGAAAAACCGTTCAGAAGAAATGATTTATGTTTTCAAGAATATTTTAATCAAGAAAATTTTTGAGGCAATGATTAATCAAGAAAATAGAGAGAAATTAATTTACTTGTGTGAAATAATTTATAAAATAATGGATCCGACAGAAACTCAACAAGTTGAATTCTTCAAAATGTTCAAAGATTATCTATCAACAAATGAAGAGATCTTATATGAATGTTTTTCAATTTTGCATGACTTAATCCCTACATATTCAGAAGCAATTATGGATATTTGTTTATTTTACATCCTTTCTGGTATTTCTCATATATCTGCAGATATTCGTTATCATTCTTTATATATTCTGCATAAATATATTTCGTTAAATGTAAATTTCTATTATAATCTTGAGTTAAAGCTTAAACGGCTTTCTTTAAGTGAAAAAGATCGAGAGAATAATTTAATAATAATAAAAACATCTCTACTTTTTTTAAAGCACAATTATCAAAATAAATCAAAGCCCAAAGACCAAGCAGTAAAAAAAACAACTTTTCTAGGTTTTGAAAACCGCTATGATGAAGATACAGCAAATGTAAATTACTTCAACGAGCTTAGCGTTGGAAATGAGATAATTAGAAACATACTAAAAAGGTATGTTGGAGATTCTCTTTTCATGCTTATTGCTTGTAGTAATATTGCGGAATATTTAAATGATAATATTGAGTTAAATAAAATTTTCTTGAGTTCACTATTTCAAGCAAATGATATAATATTTAATTTCATATTTTATCCTGAAACGGAATTGACAGAAGATATTATTAAGCTGCAGCAGTACACAAAATTTAGAGTCAAGCCAGAAATAATTAGATTTAGGGATTGGCATTATCATTATCTTTGTCAAGCTGTTAATAGCCTTATTGAAGATCGAGAAAAATTTCAAAATATCAGCAGATCTCTTTCTGAAAAAGAATATAAATTTGTTCAATTTACTATAGCACCTGGATTCAATCCTCTCCACAGTGAAATTTGGAAAAGTAGTTTTAAATTTTCCAAATTACTTTTGATGGATTGCTATGAAAAAGCCAAAAGTGAAAGAGCTCTGAAGATTTTAGAGGCATTCCTTTTCTTTGAACCCATCCAGAAACAAATTCTAGAAGACATATATGATCATTTGCAGGATATGATTACTAAACTTCTTGAAGATAAGGAAGAACCAAACAATAAAAAATGTTTAGAGCTGCTCAACTATACATTAAGAAGTTGGTCACAGCACCCTAATAGTTCTTCCATACTAAGAGATGGGTTAAGAAAACTTATAGATTTATTTGTTGTAAATACAAATTCAAATAATCATACTGCAAATTCTAAAAATAATAATAATTTGAATTCGAATCTTGGGCCTAATAATACCAATATTAACCATAATAATGGGACTAACAATTCTCTTAATACAGGTACAAATAATAAAGAGAATCAAAATAATAATTATAATGCTAGTAATAATTATGCTTCCAACAATCAAATGAATGGGAATAATTCTTTTAATGCGACTAATTTAATGGCGAGTAATAATACTTCAATGTTATAGAATATTTTTATTTTCTTTTAATTTTTAATAAATTTATTTAATTTATTCAAAAAATAAATAGAAAAACTTAATATATGGAATTGTATTTTTAATTAAAATTGGATTATTAAAATATAAGATTTTGTTTTAGCTATTGGTTTAATTCTAATATATAAAATTTATCCTAAAACTAAATTATAATTACAAACAAAATTCAAAGAATTTTACGATTATTATTAAGTTATTGTAAAAACCAAAATAAATCATCATTGATCAAATTATTTTTAATATTTATACATGGAATTAATTGTGAAATTATAAAATTGTATAATAAAAGTAATATATGTTGATAAATTAATTTCTTGATCGCACAAAGTCGAATTTCAAGAACCAGCGCTATTTAATAATTTTTTCAACATTAATAAAAATCTATTCAA
>Ga0194116_10006835_pt1 | contig 11999 bp, 13 predicted proteins | sample TA2MahsurfametaG_4_FD_148617 | JGI IMG/M metagenome (GOLD analysis project Ga0194116, IMG submission 148617) | Freshwater microbial communities from Lake Tanganyika, Tanzania - TA2015008 Mahale S9 surface | ecosystem: Environmental > Aquatic > Freshwater > Lake | place: Tanzania: Lake... | reverse complement strand
CCACAATCCCCAATCCCCAATCCCCAATCCCCATTTTTAAAAATCGAAAAAATTTTAAAATTTTCTATTAAAGTATGATTAAATTAATATTTTCAAATGAAATCAAGAAAAATTGTGAATGAGAATTATAATACTTAAACATTTTGTAAATATCATATTTTTTAAATAGAACAAAAATTATTAAATAAATAAATGTCAAAATTAATACCCTTCTTGGAGACGATATTTATGAATCGAGGTGGAACTCCTGAACATTGGAAAGTTTCTTTAAAAGTTTTAAATGAAAAAGCAGAAGAGTAATATAATAATCTATGGATCTGTTAATTTTAAAAAAGAGATTGCTCTTTCTATTATATTTATTTATTGCTTTTTAAAATAGAAATTTATATTGATTTTAGTTCTAAACTTGTAAAATTCTAATTCAACAAATCGGAATTTTCCGAAATGATCAATCATAAATGGCTTTATTAAAATATTGTTTAATTTCGAGATATTTTTTTATCTTTATTAAACGATTTCTTTATTAATTTAAGATATCAATTAAATATAGATCCAAGCATTTTATCGCATTTATAAAAAACAAGCTAAAAGACTTAGATGTCGAAGTACAATCAATGGCATTAGATTTAGTTGATTTTTTTATGGACGAAGGAAAAATGCCCTTATTTACTCAAGTTTCTTCAAAGGATTTTTTAATGACTTTAGTGAATATTTTGAAAAATAGAGGAGCAAGTGTTATTCAAGAAAAAATACTTTACTTATTAAAGAAATGGGGAATGAAATTTGAAAAGCAAAAAGATATTATTCCTAATTTCACTGATATATATGAACAGTTGAAGAAAAACAAAACTGTTTTTCCTGATACAACAACACCTGGCTATTACAAATATATTTTAGGAAAAGAAGAAATTGAACAAAATAGCAATAATTTTGTAAATTCCAACAATAAAAAATATAGTGGAAAATCTTATATTAAGGAACAAGAGGATAATAAAGGTTATTCTAATAATTTAAAATCAAATAATGACGAAAAAACTATTGATTATTCTTATAAAAATTATGTTGATGTAAAGCCAGAAAAATTCCCAAATAAATATAAAAGCTTTGTTACAGAGTTAAATGTTTGGATGGATAATATAACACTTGCTAATGTAATAAAATATAAAAAAAAATTGAAATATTTAAAGTTATTAAATTTTAAATTTATACTAATTTTATTATTCTTTTTTTAATTGATTTTATATAATTTAAAATCTTAATTTTTTTTTAAAATTTATTTATCTAAAAAATAAGGAAACAATTGAAAATACAGATTTTAAAACAGAAATTGATGAATATTTAAGAAGTATCATTATTTCTATAAGAGCTGCAGAAAAACAACTTATATCGTAAATTTAGCAATAAAATAATTTATTTTTATTTTTTTAGAATAATACAATCAGGTTTTGAGGAAGAAGATTTAATGAATTTTTGCTTAATAATTAATGATGATATAAACAAAGTAATTCGATAAAATCATAAATTCTATAAATTATTGTAATAATATAAAAGATTAGTTATTTGTTATTTATTTAAATATTATTCACAGCTTGTTTTTAAATAATTTTTCATTTAAATAAAAAATTCTCATAGACTTTAACAAGATATGAATGCTTGAAAAAAAAGAAAAAGCCAGAACCTTTTCTAACAGGATTTTTAGAAAATGACTCAATAAATCCAAAATTTAAAGTAAAAAAGCCAGAAATAAAGCAAAAACAAGCTATACCAAAAATAAACAATAACAATTCTCAACAAAAACAAAAAAACCAGAATGAAAATTTTATTGATATCCAAAAGCAATCAAATCCTTTAAATAATAATTTAAATATGCCAGTAAAAGATGTTAATGATATTTTTGATCTGTTTGGAAATAATTTGAAAATTAGTGATAGCAATAATAAGGAAACAAGTGTTAATATGAATAAATCTAATCAAAATGGCTTCCAAAATAACAAAGAAAATGAATTAAATCCAAATAATATGATTGACTTAGTCACAAATTTAACTCAAAATCAACAGAAATCAAAGCAAAATGAAAATATCATAGATTTATCTCAATTAAATAATAATAACAACTTGAAAATTAACAATATTGGAAATAATGAATTGAAAATATCAAATGAGCCAACTCAAAACAAAAAAATTAATGATTTAGAAGAAATGCTTAACTTAGCTTATTCAAACAACAATCAAAATGAGAATAATATGATGAATGTAAAAAATAATTTTATTTCATTTTTTAAATATTATTTGATATTCATAAATACAAAAGCATCCCCAAAACAATCAAAATACATTCCAAATGCCAATGTATGGTTTACCATCAAATGGTCCTTTTAATAATCAATATCAAAACTCAAGTTATATGAATCCAAATCCAATGATGCCTATGCCAATCATTAATCCAAATTTAAATCAGAACGTTAATCAATATTATGGAATTCCTCAATTTCCCATGGATGTAAATGGTAATATGAATAATCAAATGCCAATGAACATTCCTTACAATGATCAAACTTATCAACAAAATAATATGAATCAACCAAACCCATATATTCTTCAGCAGAATTCTCAACCCCTTGCGAATAATAATATTCAAGCAAATTACCCACCTCAACAAAATAATCATCCATCTCAACAAAATAATGTTAATAATAATTATCCAGATTTTTTTAATTAATTGAAAACTTTAGAATTAAGAAATTAAGTTTAATAAAAATATTAAATTTATGAATTTTAATTTTTTTCAAAGTTTTAAAAATTTATTGAATAATCGTGAAAAAATTTTATAATTCTTACTATTCAAACTTGAATTAAAAATATAAAGCAATTTACTAAAACTTTAATAATTATTTTTAAATTTGAATTTATTTAAATTCTGAATAAGAAAATATTTTTTTGTAGAACGCAATGCAAAGTAAAAAAATCCAAAAAAGGCCTTTAAAATAAATAAATATTTTCATTATTTAGTCTTTTGGGTTAATTATTTGAAATTAAAATAATCATTACAATTTTATCTTCCATAATTTATTTTTTTACTCAATTAATAAAATTTTATAAGATAATCTAAATTTTATGGATAATTAATGGTATATTATATTAATTGTTAAATTGCTTTTTATAAACACATATGTAAATAAAATATAAATTATATTTGTGCTGAAGAATTTAATAATTATTTTTCTTTAAAATTTAAAATAAGAATATTATAATTGAATTTCTTATTTTATTAATTAAATAAAAATTATATTTTAAGCCAATATATGAGACTTTAAACAGTCTAAATTTAAAGAATCGGTTCAATTATTTTCATAAGATACTCTTCAAATTTTGAACTAGTATTACTATTCACAGATTTAAGTGTGTAATTAACCTCCAGATTGTTAAAATCTAATATTAATTCAACTAAATGATAATTATTTGTTTGTGATTCTTTCGAGTGTAAATACATTTTGAGTTTTTTATTTAATTCTCCATATGCTCTTACAAATATACTTTCTCCCTCTAAATATTTGACAAACTCAGGTGCATCTATCTCATCTGCAGACATTTTGAGAGTGCGAGAAACACTATAATTAAAAATAAAATTGATATTAATAAAAGAATAAATTAATTTTTAAATTTCAAAAATTAAAATAATTAATAAATTAAAAATTACTTATTTTGAATTTCTTTCCATAATTTAGCATAAGAATTTTCATCGAGATCAGTAATATCATTTAGAGTTGATTTATCAATAGTATATAAAACATCTGCAGTTAATGATTTAATGTCCTACAAATTTTAAATTAAATTTTAATTTAATAGAAAAAATATTCAATAAAAGATAAACTAAAAAAATTAAATAAAAAATTTAAATACATATAAATCTGGCTTTTTATTGTTATAGGCATTTCCTGCTAAATTATTATTGGTAATATCAATATTAGATAAATTACCAGTAATATCATCAAAATCATTTTTTAACAAATTATTATTATTTGTATTTGAATTATTATCCTCATTTTGATTATTTTTCATTTTTTGTTCTTCCTCTTCCAATTTTTTTTGTGCAAATGTTTCATTTTCATCTAAATTCTTTACAAATTTTTCTTCAGGTTTCCTATAAATAATTGACAATGTATTAAACTCTGAATAAATCTGATCTAAAAATTCATCATCTAAATCGCTGTATAAATAATCAACAGTAGCAAAATCACCACAAATAATATATTCAGCCAAATTTACATCTTTGAGAAGCAAATTATAAATATAATAAGTTCTATCACGCAAGTCAACGTCATGATAATTTTTTAATATCATTTCAAAAATCTTACCTAAAATGTGTTGCATCTCACCTGGAGATTTGAAGAAAAGTTTGGCTCCAGCAAGCAAAAGTGCATATATTATCTTAGGAGATTGTATGTCTCCAACAAATTGATCCAATAGGTTCTCTAAAATATATGGAGCATTCTCAAGTTTAAGTCCAAATTCACCTAAAATCCATATTGCTGCACTAAGTCCTTTTGGTTCGCTGTTTATTTCTGCTATAGCAGTTTCTAATGTTTTAGAAAACTCATCTAAAATCGAAGGAAATTTTCTTAAAAGATTTTGAAGTAAACAAAGTGATTCTGCAACAATATAATCAATTGAACGAGTAAGTAGACTTTTTAGAAGATTGACAATTTGAACTAAAGCTTGGTCAACTCGAAGACCTAAACTACCGATTTTTCTTATCACATGTTTTGAAAAATTTGAATTAACGTCATTAACATATTCTTCCATTTCATTAAGTATCTCAGAATAATTATTATCATTTGCTATTTGAACTAATATTTCAAGTTTCAGCTTTTTAACATAAAATGGTTCATCAAATTTTATGAAAAAGTTCTTGTATATATCTGAAAAAATTTTACGGCCACCTCTAAAATTTTAAAAAGAAAGAATAGATTTTTATTTCATTGAAAATATTATTTAAAACTAGTGGTAGATGCTAAATTGTTTTGATAATAATATTTAAATAGTAATCGATTTCAATATACTTTAGAATTAGAAAGTAAATGTGGCATAGTAATACGTAAAGTATTTCATTGTTTCCCGACATTTCAGAAGAAGAAATTAATGTAATGAATGGCTCTCTTAATCTATTAATGACTTGAGAGTATATGAATTCATTGTCTTTTGTGTAATTTATATAAACTCTAGTACAAGCCAAAACAATAGCTGTTGAGGAGTGTTTTAATTTATCTTCTAAAATATTCTAAAAGTTTGATTAATTTATAATTTAAATAAATAAAATTTTCTTTTATTACTAAAATTGCATATAATTGCTCTTCATCTTTAGGTGTATATCTAGAAACTAATTCTAAAACAACATTTTGTCCCCATTCATTAAATTCTTTTAAATTATTCAACAAATGAATTATCATTTTGCTACTAATTGAAATTCCACCTTCTTTTTTTAATATCTCATTAAGAACATTTAGAGTATTTGTAACCACTATAGAATCTTTATCTTTTATCATTTCGTATAATGTTTCAATGTCCTTTTCAGTAATAAGTTTAGGATTTAAATGATAAACTTTTAATAATCCAATTACAGCTGTTTTACGAACATAAGGATGACTGTCTTTTAAAGCATCATAAAGACTATTTGCATAATAATCGTAAGCCCCTTTAAATCTTAATTTATTAAATAATATTTTTTGAACAATTAGTTATAAATCAAAAGCAATAATATGATCATAGAAATATTTCAAAGCTCTTACTTTAATGAACATAAACTTCTAAGAGCTAATCCTCTTATTTTAGCGTTTGTATTTTTTAAATCTCGAAGAAAAGTGTTTATAGCTAAAATTGCAGATTCACTTTCATCTGCGTAATTGACTATATAAAGAAAAACCATTTTTTTTAGTACAATATCATCAGTAAAAGAAGCCTTTTATTAAAATTTTCAAAATTCAAAAGTTATTTTTCTGTTTTAATTTTATTTTATTAAGAATATTGTTAAAATAAATAAATGTTTCGATTTTTAAAATGAAAAATTGTATTCCAATGATTTTATTACTTTGACCATATCATGAAATAATTTAGAAACATCAACTCCCAGAGTCATATAAGCAATTACTCTTTTTACTATATCTTTTTTCTTATTAATATCTCTTTCAACATTTGGATTACGAAGTAAATTCATTAATTCTGCAACCTCACCTTTTTTATGATCTACAAAAAATTTTGGAGCATTGCTTACTGTGCTAGTATTATTAGTGCTAGAAGACATTTTATTTTTATTAATATAAATTATATTTAAAAATGTTAAACTTGTTTTTGTATTAAAATAATATAATAAAATTGAATTTAAATCATTTAATATTTATATTTTAAGTTTAATTATAAATAAATGACATCAATTTACCCAAAACTCCCAGGAAATGTAATATACCATGATCCTACAAAAGTTGATTTTAAAAAAATATCTAAAATTCAATTTGAAAAAGTATTAAATAATGAAGCAAAATTAAAATCAACTTTAATAATACCAAGAGTTCCTTCTCCAGAAAAGGTTCAAGTAAGAGATGGCAAATCTTTAAGTTACAGCCAAAGTATATTTCAAAATCCTTTCTCTACTGATTTATCTGAGCATTTTCAACCTGATTGGGTAAAACTTGATAAACAGGTCCTTAGATTTTATGGGTATTTTAAAGAATCAATAGTTGAATCCCGTAATGAAAATAGCAGAGTAAGAAAACTCACAATATATTACTATATAACAGATGATACAATGAGCATTCATGAAGAAAGAGAAACTAATTCAGGGATCATTCAAGGAATATTTTTAAAAAGATTAAAAATAAACAAAGATGAGAATACAAATAGCCATTATTTATTTACTGATTTGGTTGTAGGAAAAGACATTTATGTTTATGGAAGATACATTCGATTATTTGATTGTGATGATTACACCAGAGAATTCTATGCGGTTCAAGGGCTTGAACAACCATCAAAAGTAGAAGCTCCTATTGATCAATTTAGAGATAGTTTAAAACCAAGAGTTTTACAAAAAAGGGATAATTCAATGAAAGATTACTTAGAACATAAACTAGGAGGAGGAAAAATAAATTCTCAAAAACAATTTTTAGAAAACGATAGAAAAGTTTTAAAGTTTAATGCAAAATATGATGGCTTAAATTATATAATACATTATTTCCTTGCAGATGATACTGTTGAGATTCGAGAAATACATCAACACAATAGGTTAAATCATTATCATTATTTTTTTCTGAAAATTTTGAAAATGAAAAATTTTTAATTGAATCTTGAAATTTTTTATTATATCTTTGAAAAGTTTTTATTTAATTAAAGGCATATTTATTGTTAATTTCTTATTTTATCTTTAGAGAATTATTTTAAATAATGTTATTTACAATAAATATTTCAATAGTGGTCGGGATCCTTTCCCAATTTTCTTAAAAAGAAGAAAACTTCCAAGAAAATTTTCAATTACCCAACCCGGAAACATAACAGAAGCAGATTTCTATAAAGATTCTGATATAGAAGTATAAATATTATTTAATGTTTAGCCAAATATGACTTTATGGGCTTTCAACAGGCCATTTAAAATACTTGGCTGCGATGAATTTACAGCTAAACATTATTTAAAGATTTATAATAAAGTATTTCCAATTGGTGGTTTCGATAAAATATATAGAATTGAGAAAGAAGGTATAAATAAATTAATATAAAACTTTTTATAAAATTGAATTATGTAACATATTTAAAAATTTCAATAATTAAATATAAAAGAAAAAAAAATACCACCTTATAATGGATGGGGAGATGAAATTGATAGTATTGGAAATTGTCTTAGACTTATTCCAAAACAGCCTCATATTGATCATTATAAATACATAGATAATGATTCTATTATACTAAGATTTTTAGCGAGATTAAACAGTAAAGCTCCTGAAGATGCAGAAAGAAAATTCTTAATTTCTTTCTTTTTATCAGACGATAGTCTAAAAATATATGAAATTCCTAAAAAGAACTCAGGTATAAAATTAATTTTTGTTAAATTATAATTAAATTCTTAATTAAAAATTGAAAACATTTTTAGGAGTTTGGGAAGGAAAATTATTGGAAAGAGGAAAATATAAAAATGAAGAAAACAATTTCGAGAAATTTACTATTTCAGATTTCGAAATTAATAAAAGTGTTAAAATTAACTCCTTTTCTTATTATATAATGGACGCTGATGAATTTACTAAAAATTGGCTTGAAAAAAATTTAGTTTAAGGAATCAGGATATCAAAAAAATTTCAAAATGTGATAAAAAAATTGGCGAAAGATTAAATTTAATGAATTTTTAAATTTCAGTAATGAGTTTATTCAATTATTTATTAATAATTTTAAAATTTATTTTATTTTATTTATATAAAATTTTTTTTTTTTTTTTCATTTAACATTTGCTACAATTTTGTAAAAATATGGGTTGGTTAATATGTGATTTCTTAATATCTTGAATTTTTATTCAAAAAGTTGTTTTTATATCTTCTATTTTAGATTATATTATCTAAAATCTTTAATATCTTTTAATAAAATATTGAAAATTTGAAATTTAAGATCATAAAAATAAAATTCTAAAATATTGAATTTTCTTTTTTAACTGTAAATTTAATAAAAATATTATTATCCACGTTTAATTTATTTTATGTTCGTAATTTTTATAAAATTTAACTGAAAAGTTTTTTTAAAACAAGCATTTTTGTTAAATTAATAAAATCCTAAAAATGAAAGTTAAAGATAAAATTATAGAAAACAATTATCAAAGAAAATCAGTTTTTAAGATTACTTTAAGCTCAGGAATATGATTAATTTTTTAAAAAACGCATATTTTACATTTCATATTTAAGTTTTTTCAAAATTATGATTTTAACAAATGAAAAAAGTTTGTTTTTTTCTCATATTGAGCTTAATATTAAGCTATTCATTGAATGTAAATCTCAAACCAAAACCCACTATAAGGAAAGGAGATAAATGTAATGATCAAGTTATCGAAGTCAATATTCCGATAAGAAACCTTCAAGAAAACACTACAATTCCAATTAGAATTGAGCCTTATTCAAGTTCTGATGAAGAAGAAGATATTATAATACCTGATAAATCTTCAGAATGTAAAATTGAATCAAAAGAATCTAATCAAACCGAAGGGTTAACTCCAAAAGAAGAACAACCTTCTGATGAAGGAGAAATCTCTAAAATTGGAATTCCAGATAGAAATGCAACTAATGGTGAAGAGTCAAATAATACTGAAGAAAATTCATTAAATAATGAAACTAGCACAGAAGAATCAAATACTGAAGAATCTAGTTCAAAAAATAAAGGAGAAAATTATATATCAAAAGAAGGAGAAATTATTGGTCCTAAACTTCCTTTTGAATATGTTCCAAAAAAGGGTTGGTGGCATGGATGGAATGTTATTCCTAAATCATTTTGGGTAAATTCTAAATTCAAGCCAGGAAATGAGTTTATAATCCTTAGAATTAATCCCATTATTTCAGCTTCACCTGAAGGAAAAGTATCTATTTCTTCTAAAGAAAATGATTTAAGTACTTTATTCTCAATTGAGTTTGTTGGTCAAAACATTATCCAAATTAGATCTTATTATGGAGGATATCTCTCTATTGATTCTAAAGGAATTGTTACTGCAAATTCAAGAACTAGTAATGCTGATTCTCAATTTACTGTATTACAAACTAATAAAAATTGTCAATTGGATGATGCAAATTATATTTTCTTGAGATCGAGTTCTGGAAAATATCTCACCATTAGAGATGGAAAAATTTCAGGAGAAAATGATGTATCCAATGAAAGCCTATTTAGAGGTTCTTCATGGAATGAAAATGATTCTCTCTGTAATGAAGGAAAAGTAAATATTCCTTCTCGTAGCAGAAATGAAACTGGAGTTGAAAAAGAAACAAATATTACAGAAACTTCTACCAATGAAACTGAAACAGAAAATGAAACAAATGCTAATGAAACTTCCACAAATACAACTGATACAGGAGAAGGAGGGACTAATGCTACAGAATCAGGAGAGGGAAAAGCAAATATTACAGAAGGAGGGACTAATGCTACAGAATCAGGAGAGGGAATAGCAAATAATACAGGAGAAGCAATAAATGCTACAGAATCAGGAGAAGGAAATGCAAATACTACAAAAGAAGCAATTAATGCTACAGAATCAGGAGAAGGAAATGCAAATAATACGGAAGAAGCAACTAATACTACAGAATCAGGACAAGGAAAAGCAAATACTACAGAAGAAGCAACTAATACTACGAATTCAGGAGAAGGAATAGCAAATGCAACGGAAGGAACAAATAATGCTAATGAAACGGCGGCAAATGCTACAGGAACAGCATCAAATATAACTGAAACTCCTAATAATACAACTGAAAATTTAATAGCACCCTCACCAAGTGGTAGAAATAGAACAGGTTTAGGTGGAAGGAGAAGAAGAAATAGAACAAAAACTAGAGGAAGTGCTTTAAATCCAGGATCAACAAGTTTTTTAGAACAAATTTCTAAAACTACTAATAAAAATAAAGAAAAACTTAAAAGTGATAAAGGTAATGGAAAAACTGATAATGGGAAAAAAACTGATAATAAAAAATCTAAAAATGTTAATGACAAAAAAGAGCCCAAAAAAGAATCAAAACTTCAGAGTACAAGAACGAAAAGTAAAAAACCAACTAAAAAATTAGATAAAGAATGTCCTTATGGTAAAAATAAGAAATTATTGGTAGTAAATATAGAAAAATAGCTTATATGTATGGTAATATTTTAGAAAAAATTAACAAAACTAAATAATTTATAAATTTATAATATAATTTAAATTCATTAAAAATTTCTTTCTTAATTTTAAATTAAATTTAAAAAGAAATATTCAAGTAAATTAAAAAACATCCCAGAATTCAAAAATTAAAAATTAAATTTTTAGAATTAAAATTATTAATTCAAAAATAACTTTCAATCTATTTTATCTTTTTATTATTAAGGCTTACAAAAATAATACAAAAAGTAAGCTTTTATTATTATTTTATTTAAGCACAAATAAATTTATTCCAACTTTTATAAATTCGCTTTGTTTATTGAATTTGATTATTATTTTAAATTGTATTTTGAAATAGATAAATACTAGATTCTTAGAATATAGGTTTGTTAAAATCAATTTATTGCTCAAATAAAATTATCAATTAATATAATCTTTCAAATCTGCATTTTCTAAATAATACTTTACAGATTTTCGGGTATCTTCATCTCTTCTTGCAATAGTTCTAAATTTATCAAATCCAAAAATATATTTAGATATTAAAAAAGAAGCAGGATAAGAAGCTAAAGCCACAATCAAAAAAGAATATTTATAATTATGCCATCTACATTTGGTTAAAATTAAGGAAGTGTTCAAGACTGTTAATAAATAAATCAGAGGTTGATGTGTTTCAGCATTACCTAGTCTTGCTTCTTGGATACCGATTTTAGGTCGAGATAAAAAGAAGTTAATATCACTAGTAAATTGAATATTTTTAACTTTAGTGGAGTAATCCATTTAAAAATTAAATTTTTTGAATAAAATAAATAATTCAAAATTAGATTGTTTTATTCTGAATTACAGATTAGAAATTTAAAATAAAAATTACTTTGTTTAATATATTTTTTTAAAAAATTTAAAACTTCTAAAAATTTTATATAAAGAAGTCTTAAATGAAATAAAAAATCAATAGGATAGTAGTTTAATTTTACTTATCTAAATAATGGGCCAGAGAAATAAATAACTTGATTATATTTTTTATAAAAATAACAAATATTTAAAGATTTTAAATTTATTTTAATAAAAGATTTAATTATAGATATTTAATTCGACTAAATTTTTCTAAATTTTAGAATTAATGATTTTTTATATAAAATTTTAATAATAAATA
>Ga0194116_10006834_pt1 | contig 12000 bp, 10 predicted proteins | sample TA2MahsurfametaG_4_FD_148617 | JGI IMG/M metagenome (GOLD analysis project Ga0194116, IMG submission 148617) | Freshwater microbial communities from Lake Tanganyika, Tanzania - TA2015008 Mahale S9 surface | ecosystem: Environmental > Aquatic > Freshwater > Lake | place: Tanzania: Lake... | reverse complement strand
TAAACATATCAAGACTAACCTTCTTCGTACTGGTCATAAAATCTCCATTTTCCTTTAGATTAAACTTCAAACATCCGAGCGTCAAGACTAATATACTAGAGAAAAAAAGAGTAAATTTTTAAGATGAATTTTATTTTAATTTTTTAGGTGATTTATGAACTTTACAAGGGAATCTGTTTTTATTTCCGCTACTCGTAGTTTTTGCAATTCATTTGCAGTTGTGATAGGTGTACTATCCCCGATTATACTAATCCTGATAGCTATGTCAGCCCTTTCAAGTCCTATAGTACCACCAATCAAGAATGAGATTGTGCTAGCGCCTGATGCAGATGGTTCTAGAACACCTCTACCAGAAAACTCACCTGTAGTTTTGCGAATCAATATTCAGGGAGTTGTCGGTCAAGGAACTTTAACAACAGAAAACTTTACAAACAAACTCTTAGACTCTCAAGGTGATGTAATAAAGGGCAACAGAGTCAAAGCAATATGCCTATATGTTGACACCCCAGGTGGAACAGTTTCTGATGCAGACGGCATTTATAAACAATTAATACAATACAAAGAAAAATACAAAGTACCTGTATATGCTTTTGTTGATGGCCTTTGTGCCTCTGGCGGCATGTATATATGCTCTGCAGCTGATCAAATCTATGCTTCAAATACAAGTATCATAGGATCTGTAGGTGTAATCCTTGGTCCCAGCTTTAACTTTGCTGACGCTATGGACAAACTAGGAATTAAATCCTTAACAATTAAACAAGGTAAGGACAAAGATGCTTTAAATCCATTCCGTCCTTGGGTTCCTGGCGAAGACCAATCTATTGTTAATATCACCAAAGCTTTATATGACAATTTTGTAGAAATTGTTTCTTCCTCCAGAAAAAACCTTAGTAAAGATAAACTAGTAAATGAATACGGAGCACAGATATTCATAGCTCAGACAGCAAAAGACTATGGATACATAGACGTGGCAAATTCTTCGTATGAACAAACTCTCAAAGACCTGACAGCAGCTGCTGGCCTATCAGATAAGGATCCGTATCAAGTCATGCAACTTGAAACACCAGCGAACATTCTTTCAAGTCTAATAAACGGAGAATCTGCTATATTTTCAGGTAAAATTAAACATTCATTAGAAATAAATCCTGTATTGTCTAGCGAACTAAGCGGAAAGCTTTTATATTTATATACACCTTAAAAACTTACACCATTTGACCTCTTCCCCAAAGGGGTCATCCTAAATTTTCAATGAATAATATTTACATAATAGACGCCGTCAATTTTCTATTTAGATCATATTACGCCATTAACAACATGACCAATCCCCAGGGAGAATCTGTAAATGCACTATATGGTTTTATCCGCTCATTTTTAAAAATTATAAAAGATTTTTCTCCAGAGCATGTCGTTGCTGTATTTGATGGTCCAAATAATAAAAAATCACGAACAGAAATCTATAGTGATTATAAAGGGCATCGCAAAAGCATGCCGGAAGATTTATATCCTCAGCTAGAAAAAGCATTATATTTTTGTCAACTAGCAGGCATTCCTACTCTTTCTATTCCAGGAGTTGAAGCTGATGATACAATGGGCAGTATTGCAGTTTGGGCTGAAAAACTTGGATCAAAAGCCTACATTTGCTCAAGCGATAAAGATTTATGCCAACTTGTTTCAGATAAGGTTTTGATAGTTAATCCTCATAAGGACAACCTAGTAATTGATAAAGACAAGGTCGAAGAAATATTTGGGGTAAAGCCACATCAAATGATTGACTATCTCGCAATGGTAGGAGATGCATCCGATAATATCCCAGGATTAGAAGGATTTGGATCTAAAACCGTATGCACTCTACTGAAAGAGTATCACTCTTTAGATTATATTTTAGACCATCCAAATATCTTATCCGGAAAAAAGAAAGCAACGGTCATAGAGCAAAAAGATATCGCATTGATGAGTAAAAAGTTAGCTACAATTCAACTAGACGTAGAGTTTCCAAAAGACCCATCATTCTTTATTTATCATTGTTCAGACATCAATCAAGTAAAGGAATTTTATAGAGAAAATCACTTCATGTCTCTTCTTAAAGAACTTGAATCTGTAGAGATATCGATAAAAACAAATTCCCAGTTGGAATCCTCAGAGCTCAACGAAATTACACCTATTATTGTCACCTCTGAAGAATGTCTTAAAAAAATGATAGAATCTTTGCAATCAGAAGCGGAAATCTGTTTCGACATCCAGTCTGACGGGCGACCAGCTATGGAAACAAGTATTATCGGAATTAGCTTGGCCGCAAATGAACATCAACTTTGGTACGTCCCTTTTAACGGATCTTTAACAAAAAACATGCTTTTTTCTTCATTGAAAGATCTTTTTTCCAATCCTAATATCAGCTTCTATGGTCATGATCTAAAACATGATATGCACGTTCTACTTAACGAAAATTTGCCCATACCAGTTATTAACTTCGATACTATTTTAGCATCCTATGTTTTACGCCCAAGCACACCTAAACATAACATCGAACTGCTCGCGTTAGAAAAATTCGGTAAAGTAATTCCTTCAACAGAAGATCTTAGAGGAAAAGGAAAAAAGCAACTACATGTTCACGAAATTCCCCTAGAAGATTTAGCAAAAGTATGTTCTACGCATGTTGCTGTAACAATAAAACTAAAGAACACGTTCACAAAAGAACTTCAGAAAGAAAACCTAGAATCTGTCTTCTATGAAATAGAAATCCCCTTACTTCCAGTTCTGTTACATATAGAAAGAGATGGCATATTTGTTGATATAGCTGATTTAACTCAGATGTCCCACAAAATATCGAAAAAAATCTCTTTAATTGAAAATGAGATTTATGATCTTGCTGGGGAAATTTTCAATCTTAATTCCCCTAAACAACTAGGGGTAATACTTTTTGAGAAATTAGGTTTACCTACAGGTAAAAAAACACTAACGGGGTATTCAACCTCGGCTGATGTGCTTGATTTTTTAAAAGACAAGTATCCAGTAGTTCAAAAAATTCTAGAATATAGAGGACTTGAGAAGTTAAGATCAACGTATATAGACGCTCTTCCTGAGTACATAAATCCATCCACAAATCGAATCCACTGCACTTTTAACCAATCAGTGACGGCAACAGGTCGGCTTTCATGCCAAGATCCCAATCTTCAAAATATCCCAGTAAGAAGTGAGGAAGGCAAAAAAATTAGGGAAGCTTTTAAACCACAAAATCAAGGATGGATTTTTGTGGCCTCAGATTATTCTCAAATTGAATTAAGACTTCTTGCCCATCTTAGCGAAGATGAAAACCTAATAAAAGCTTTTAATAATAAGGAAGATATCCACGCCTTTACAGCCTCTTTAGTTTTTGAAGTCCCACTTAGTGAAGTAACTCCCGAAATGAGATACCAAGCTAAAGCTGTGAATTTTGGAATCATTTACGGACAACAGGCATTTGGACTCTCCCAAGAACTCTCCATAGATGTAAAACAAGCCAGTGCTTTCATAAGAACATATTTCGAAAGATACCCCAAGGTTAAAGAATTTTTAGAGAAATCCAAAAACACAGCTAGATCTCTTGGATATGCTGAGACAATAACTGGAAGAAAACGACCCATTCCCGAACTTGATAACAAAAATCAAATCATAAGATCAGCCGCTGAAAGACTAGCGACAAATACTCCCCTACAGGGAACTGCTGCAGATTTAATTAAGCTTGCTATGATAGAAATATCTAAGGAACTAAAATTTAGAAATTTAGAAGCAAAAATGATCCTACAAGTTCATGATGAACTTGTTTTTGAAGTGCATGAAAAGCATAAGGATCGGGTAATAGAACTAGTAAAAAATACCATGGAAAGTATTTTCTCACTAAGAGTTCCTCTTGAGGTTGATATTTCGATTGGAAATAATTGGGGGGAGTGCTAACCTTGAAGAAAATTGCAATTACAGGTGGATTGTCTTCTGGCAAAAGCACAGTTTGTGAAATCTTTAGAAACCTTGGTGCTTATACTGTAGATTCCGATAAAATCGTTCACAACCTCCTCCTTCACAATCGGTATATACAGAATAAAATCATTGAGCTGCTAGGAAATAACGTCCTTGAAAAAGGCCTTCTAGATCGCAAAAAAATCGCAAGCATAGTCTTTTCTCACCCTGAAAAACTTCATGCACTAGAAAGTCTTATTCATCCGGCAGTTTATGATGAAATTCAAAACTGCTACGACAAAGTAAAAAGGAATGGAAACTACAGCTATTTTATAGCAGAAGTACCGCTTCTATTCGAAACTGGCTGTCAGAACCTTTTCGATTTTGTAATTGTAGTGATGAGTGAAGAAAAAACGTGCAAAGAAAGATTTGAAAATTTAAAAAATCCTACAGAATATCAATTCAAGGATCGCATGATGCGGCAAATTCCTCCTCGAGAAAAAGCTAAAAAAGCAGATTTTTTAATCTTAAACGATGGCACCCTAGAAGATCTCAAAAAACAAGTCTCACAACTTTCATTAAAATTAAGTTCAATCTAATTAAGGAGCGGAACTTTCAATGAACCCAGAAGATAGAAACCCCATGACACAAGAAGTCGACAGCGAGCAATTATCATCTGTAGACGTAACATCCGATGAAAAACACCCGGAATCAATCACAAAGATTGCAGACTTGCAAAGAATGAACATTGATCAGCTTACGCAGTTTGCAAGAAACATAGGCCTAAAAAATCTTGGAGCCTTAACCAAGTCTCAAGTCGTATTCGAGGTTGTTAAATTACTATCTGAAAAACCAACAGAAATACTTGTTGGAGAGGGAGTTCTTGAAGTTCTTCCTGATGGTTTTGGTTTTTTAAGATCGCCAAACTACAACTACCTTCCTTCTGCTGAAGACATTTACGTTTCACCTGCACAGATCAGAAGATTTGATCTGAAAAAAGGTGATACGGTATACGGAACTATCCGTTCCCCCAAAGAAAAGGAAAAGTACTTTGCTCTTTTAAAGGTTGAAAAAATTAATGGATGCCCTCCTGAAAAAGCAAAAGAAAGGATCTTATTCGAAAACCTAACACCTCTTTATCCTAACTCTCGCTTAGTAATGGAGACGTCAAAAGAAAATCTGACGACAAGAGTCTTAGATCTTACAGCGCCAATAGGAAAAGGACAACGTTCTCTTATTGTAGCTCCACCTAGATCAGGTAAAACTATCATCATGCAAAACATCGCAAATTCTATTGTGAAAAACAACCCAGATGTAGTTCTGATAGTACTTCTTATAGATGAGCGTCCAGAAGAAGTAACGGACATGATTAGAAGCGTTAAAGGAGAAGTTATCTCTTCGACTTTTGATGAGCCGCCAGAAAGACACGTACAAATTGCAGAAATGGCGATTGAAAAAGCTCGACGCCTCGTTGAATATCATCATGACGTTGTAATTCTTTTAGACTCTCTAACAAGGTTAGCTAGAGCATATAACACTGTTCAACCACATTCCGGTAAAATACTGACGGGTGGTATCGATGCTAACGCGCTGCACAAGCCTAAAAGATTTTTTGGAGCAGCACGTAATATTGAAGAAGGCGGATCTCTTACTATCATTGCAACAGCTCTAATAGAAACGGGCTCTAGAATGGATGAAGTTATCTTCGAAGAATTCAAAGGAACAGGAAACATGGAACTTGTTCTTGACAGAAGGCTTGCTGATAGAAGAGTCTATCCAGCTATCGATATAATTAAGAGCGGAACAAGAAAAGAAGATCTTCTATACCACAAAGATGAGCTAGAAAAGATCTACATTATGAGACAAGCAATAGCAGATTTAGCTCCCCTAGATGCTATGAACCTATTGACCTCTAGATTGAAAAAAACAAATAACAACATCGAATTCCTTCTTTCAATGAAAGACTAACCCTTTAAGGGCAAATGAGGTATCATCTTATTTGCCCTTTCTTAATAACTAATACCTATCTTTTTTGGAGTTGAGATGTGCCGGTGGATTTTACTATTTTTACCTACCTCTATTTTTTTACTTTCGGGATGTGACAAACAGCATGCAACAGTAAAAAAACCAGACAAAGAATTTCGAGTGTGTATTTCCGAAGATCCTGCAACCCTGGATCCCAGAAAAGGAGGAGACGCTATATCCTCTCAGCTACAATTCATGCTCTTTGAAGGACTTACCCAGTTAAATGAAGACGGGTCTGTATCCTGCGCACAAGCCCATGAAATTCTGAACTCCTTCGATAAAAAAAAATATACATTCCTTCTTGGGAAAACTCAATGGTCTAATGGGGACACTGTAACATCACACGACTTTGAAAAAGCCTGGAAAACTATTTTAGACCCCAAGTTTCCATCTCCCAACGCTCATTTACTCTATCCGATTAAAGGGGCTCAACAAGCAAAAGAAGGGATTCTTCCAATGGACGATGTGGCAATTTTCTGCCCTGATAAAAACACTCTCATTGTTGAACTTGAACAACCCACACCATATTTTCTCCAACTCATATCATTTTGCGTTTTTTCACCAGTCCACTCATCGATGGACTTGAAAGACGTAACTGACAACAAATCTCAAAAAACTCCTTTAGTCAGTAATGGACCATTTATACTTTCCGAATGGAAACATCAAAATGAAGTTACTTTAATTAAAAACAAGCTATACAGAATAGAAGAAAAAACCGGAATCGATGTAATCTATATATCAGTGATTCCCTCCGAAATGACAGCCCTTAAAATGTATGAAAGAGGTGAGCTAGATTTTTTAGGCCATCCTTTTTCCTCACTCTCAAATGAGGAGCTATCAGAGTCACAATTAGAAAATGAACTTCATCTTATACCGGCAGCTGCGACAACATTTGTAACATTCAATACCCAAAATAAATTCTTCAAAAATAAAAATATCAGAAAAGCATTTTCATTCGCTCTAGACAGAGAACTAATCGTAAAAAACATAACCCCTTTTAAAGAATATTGTGCAACACGGATCATACCGCCGACCTTAGTAGGAAATAAAAATAAAGATCTATTTACCAAGCATAATCCATCGCTTGCTAAAGATCTTTTATTACAGGGCATGGATGAGCTTGAAATAAAAAAAGAAGATTTAGAAACGCTAACATTTTTTTACTCTAAGACTGAGCACAACCATAAAATTGCACAGGTAATGCAACAACAGTGGTACGAGGTTCTAGGAATTATGATCAATTTACAGGCGCTAGAGTCAAAAAACCTCTTACACAAGCTTAGTAATAGAGATTACGATGTTGCTTTGACGATGTGGAGAGCTCAGTACTGTGATCCTGCTAGTATTTTAGAAAGGTTTCAATATGCTCTGAATATAAAAAACTATCCAGGATGGGAAAACACGGCTTTCACAGATTGCATGAATCAATCAACCTCTCAAAACGATACTAAGAGATTTCAAACTCTTGAACAAGCAGAATTAATTCTCGCAGAAGATCTTCCTCTATTACCGATATATCACTGGAATTTATCTTTTTTACATAAAAAAAGAGTAACAAACATCGAATTTTCTCCAGTTGGAGGCATCTTTTTCGAAAGAATAAACATCGATATCCACAAATATGATAAGATAGAAGAAAAATAAAAAGTTATAACATGAAAATAAGATCTACCATCATAATCTTAGTTTTGATTTCCACTCCTGCTTTAACTTTATTTAAATTGGACAAAACAAAAACAAAAAAAAACGACGGGTTTTCCATAAATCAAATTTACTCCAACCACAAACATAGGCAATCTTGGAAGCACGAGTTATGCGCAAATATTTCTAAAGAACATTTAAATTCTATTTTTTCCAAGACTTTCTTTTACTTAGGAAAAGGTCATCAATCTGTAGTATTTGAAAACAAAGAAGATCAGGTCGTAATAAAATTTTATAAATTCCCTTCCGAAATGCGAGAGTTTTCTTTTTTTTCTCATCCTTTATCTCAGTTTTCAAAGAAAAGACAATCTATTTTTAAGTATAATCTTTCTAAATATCATAATACGATCGAAAGCCATTGCCTCGCTTTTTCAAGCTATGCAAAAGAATCTGGGATGCTAGCAGCTCAACTTAGTAAATCGACCGACTGCCCCTATACAATAACTTTAGTAGATCGTATGGGACGTAATTACTTCGTTAGCTTAAAAGATACTCACTTCATTCTTCAAAAAAAAGGATCTCGTTTTTTTGACAAATTAAATTGCTTACTAGCTAACGGGAATGAAGATGATATAAAAAAGGTCATACATAACACTTTCATGTTCATCAAGCAACGATCCTTGCAGGGGATTATTGATGATGACCCAGTTCTTAGTAAAAATTTTGGTCTTTACGAACTTCAGCCATTCCAACTTGATACAGGCAGGTTAAGAGAATCCTCCTTTTCTATTTCAAGACAGGATGCAAAACAAGAAACACTAAAAATTACAGCTGCATTGGAGGATTGGATCAATAAAAATTGTCCTCAACTTTTAAACTACTACTTAGAAAGCTCTAAAGATTTATGACTATTAGCTCAGATTATCAAACCCATTGGGATTATGCATATCAATCCTCAGAAATAACATGTGAAACTGCACTACGAATTAATACTACTGAATATGAAGATGCTCATATCATTTCATCTCTTTTAAAAATTACAGAGAGTGTCTGCACAGATCTTAATAAATCAATTAGTTCTTCAGGTTCATTACAAGAAATAGATTTTTTTGACGAAGCTGACATTTTCAAATTAGGGTTTGTTTGGGAATACATCGTTCAAAAGAATATCCCCTTACAAGACATTATTTCCGAGATCTCTAATCGCAGAAATGAAATTTTAAATCAAAAACTAGAGTGGAGAGAGTATCTCAATACCCAAGAAATAGGACCGCTTGAACAAATTTACAGAGAAAATGAGCAAACGCTTAAACTAATCCGTATTGTAGACGGCTGCGGAAGTACTTACTGTGTAGTTAATAATAAAAAAGAGCCTATTTTAATAATAAAACCTGTTGACGAAGACATCTTATGTCTAAACAACAGCAAACATTACGGAAACCCATTTAACAATGGCTCATATTCTTTAAAAAGATATGTCCCTCTATACACATCTCATCAGGCTCATTTACTTTGCTATCTTCTTTCTAAAGAATTGGGAATTGAAGGAATCACTCCTAAATGTGAAATAGCTATTATATCCTCTGATAAATTCCATGATTTATCCTCCACTATCTCTTCTGAAAATTTGCAGCTTCTTGAACAAATCGGCTCGAAAGATCTTGAAAAATTATGCTCTATACAAGAATACATACCTCATACCAAAGATTTTCTAACTCTAATGTGCGAGTATCTCAAAAAGGGAGACTCTTTAGGTATACTCGACGTTCTAGATAATGATAACATTGAAGATTTAAATCTTTTACTTTGGGCCTCCTATGACAATGATGCTCATCCTGGAAATTTTCTTGTCACAGAAATTGTAGATCCTCATACACAAAAAGTCACAATCAAACTAATTAAAGTAGATAACGCAATGTCATTTCCTGAGCATAACATCGGATTTGATAACTTTTTATTTACATTTGATGTGAAAAGAGACTCTATATCGGATCGACTAAGAAAAAAAATTTCATCCTTCAAAGAAGAAAATATTGCTAACCTTATGAAGGATCTAAAATTCTCTAAATCATCTATTGAATCATTTATAGAAAGAATTAGCATCTTAAAAGAACTTTCTAGAAGAGAATCTATATCTCTTTTTGAAATAAATTTAAGATTTGCTTTGCTTGGCAGATCCAATGGAAAAGATCTTGCCCTTTCTGATTATAGTATTCCAGAATTAGAAGCGATCTTAGGCTCTGATCATTTATTAGATACAACATCAAGAATATCGCTATGAAATGCAAAAGAAGTATCCTCATTATATCAACAATAGCAAGCATCACGATTGGAGGATTTATACAATTATATCCTAGGAGCACCATGAAGCTAATTCATAAAAAAACAGGATGTGTTATTGCTGAACAAAAAGGAGATCAAATTTATATCAATGATCCCTTTATTGAAGCTGAAATTAAACTTAAAGGCATAGCAATACCCTCATTTTTAAGTGAAAATTTTGAAGGAAAGTCAATTGTAAGAATGGGGGACCCTTTATTCAATAAGGCTTTTAAAACAGTGTATCTTCAATTCAACTTAAAAAAAGACGCCTTTTCTTGGGAGTAATAACAAACCGGGATTGATGTTTATCCCGGTTTGCTAAGATTTTTACTCTTCGTCGTCGGTAGTTAATTCAGAACGAGAAAGAATTTTGTGAGCTACATGTTTAGGATGAAGATATGATCTCAAAGCAGCATCAAATTTTTCAGCCTGGCATTTTGTTCCACATGTAAATAAATCAATAAAACAGGCGTTATGTTCAGGATAAGTATGGATACTAGCGTGACTTTCAGATAAAAGAACAACCATCGTCAATCCATCAGGTTGAAATATATAATCTGCGGAGTCAAGGAGAGTAGCTCCACACTGATCTACTGCGCCGAGAAATGCTTTTTTTAAATCGTTTAAATTTACTAATGCATCGTGATCACACTGAGTATAGCTGGCAATAAAATGTCTTCCGCTAAAGGCATATTCCTCAGAGAGCTCTTCTGCCCTAAGATTGAATAAAAACAAGCAAAAAAACAAAAATGAAAAAACCCTTTTCATTTACTAGATCCTCCTTTTTAAATGAAAATAGACTCAGATGGAAAATTCAAAATTGATTCCGCGAGATATTTTGTAAATACTGGCACTTTTTTTAAACAAATAAATACATTTTGCGTCTTCCCTAGAATTTTAAAAAGGCATTATAATCCAAAACGAAAGGAGATTATGATTATGCGTTGGCTTCTAAGTTTAGGGATTCTAAGTTCGCTTGGATTTGGAGCCTGGAAAATGAGCGATCAGAGACCTGATCTAAAGGCAAAAGTTGAAGACCTACTAAATCTTGGTTCTTTTCATACTTTGGAGCTCAAATACAGCGCAAATCAAGTCATGGAAAATCATAGGAGAGAACTTCTTAAATCTCCTCGTCATAAATATTTAGAGCCAGAGCTGCGTTTTTATCCCTACCTTCTTATGGAAGTAAAATACCTTTTTTCTGAAAAAACAGAAGAAAGTGTAATTTTGTGGGATATGTGCGATGGAGAAATGGTTTTAAATACAAAAACTTGGGCTAAAACGCATGGATTCGGCGATTGCATTAAAGCAAATACTGACCGTCATGAATTCAAAATTATAAATACTATTTCAAAAAAGGGCGGGTCTTGTGATAGAGAACACCTTGCCAAGACTCTTAATATAGAAACTGATGTTATGGATATTTGGGTGGATAGCTTAAGAAGAAAAAAACTCATCGTACAAGTTGGCAACAAATACCGACTGCATATGGAAGATCCCCTAATGGTATCCATTCCTTCAACAATCGTAGAAGAAAGACTAGTAACACAGTCTTGTAAAAACTCAAAAAAAATTTCCAAAAGATTTAATCTTAGTCAAGTAGAAAAGATCTCTCAATCTGCTTTTGGGATTGATTTTGCAATTAAACACACAAAAGATGTTTACTTACCTGTGCACTGTATAGTAGTACAAAATCCAGACGGATCAGTCCATTCGAGCTTGTGGAATGCTTTAAACGGAAAACGCGTATCCTACTCTCATTCTCTCGACTAGATATCCTAAAAAATTGACTTAAAGTACTGTTTGCTCTACAACTTTCAGGAAATCACACCGAACTTTCGAACTTAAGAAAAACTGAAAGTTAAAGTTTATTCAAAGTAATCGAAGGAAAAGATTGAAGTAAAAAACAGATACCATGTAGACTTTGGTGTCTTTAAGATACGGAAAGATGGCTGAGTGGCCGAAGGCACGTCCCTGCTAAGGACGCGTATCCGTAAGGGTACCGAGGGTTCAAATCCCTCTCTTTCCGATCAGCCTTGAATTTAGGTTCAAGGCTTTTTTTTTGGAGTAAAAAAATGGAAG
>Ga0194116_10006833_pt1 | contig 12008 bp, 11 predicted proteins | sample TA2MahsurfametaG_4_FD_148617 | JGI IMG/M metagenome (GOLD analysis project Ga0194116, IMG submission 148617) | Freshwater microbial communities from Lake Tanganyika, Tanzania - TA2015008 Mahale S9 surface | ecosystem: Environmental > Aquatic > Freshwater > Lake | place: Tanzania: Lake... | reverse complement strand
AGGGGATCGTCGGACAACTCATCCCTCGTCGCAACCAGCGCAACGACCGCAAGAACTGTGAAAATCGAAAAAGTAACAACCGAGGTGGCGCCAATCACCGAACGTGGTGTGATATCCCAGATGTGATCGGCGAAAAGAAATAGGTGAGGCAGAGGGACAAGATCATCGCAACGGTGGCGATGCCAGTACCGAAGAAACGTCTGTTGAATGAAAACAGCACGGCACCAGTGCAGGCCAAGAGAATGCATGATCCGACTCGAATAGACAACAGTGATGGTCCGAGCAAGAAGATGAATCCTGCTTGGACTATCGAAGTCAACGGACCGTATTGACTGAATACATCACGATGAACGACAAATCCCCGTTCGACCATCAGTGCTGGGTGCAGCATCACTCCGTCATGATGAGGATCCACCCCAAGCCGAGCAAATGGCAGGAGAGTAACTGCGTAGGCCGCGCCAACAAAAAATGGCATCGTCTTGCGGATCAGGCGCTTACGTGTATCACCTTGCATAACTCATCAATTCAAGATCTAAGACGCGGTATCTAAGATCACGTGGGTCATCATCATCAATCGGACCAAGAGTTGAGGCAATGTCAAGATGTGCCCCGGCTCTTGGGACATCGATAATGCAGACCGTTCGGAAAACAAGAGATTCTCGGAGGCGCTCGGAAGAGCAACTGGCTGGCACTATCGGTCTTCCCTCACCACGTAGTTCAATCGTCGTTGACAATTGAATCTTCTTTGGTGAACGGGAAAGATTCAGCAATTCGACTCGGGCGGTCTTGCCAGCCCATCGCCAACTTCGAGTTCCATCAGATTCGAGCTGGGAAAAACCCGAACCGAAGGATGCCAGAACGGGAGCGAGCACCGACCGTCGCCTTCTTGCAGCATCAAGGGAACTTGTTCCCACCAAATCATGAGGGAGTCGGTAGAACGCGTAGCGCCCGCTTCGACTGACGGTCGGCCTAACGCCAAATTCTTGTGCGAGAACAGGTTCGTATGGATTTACGGAATCAACCCAAGCGAACCTATCAACCCAAATCGCGTCGAAACCTGCTGCGTGCACATTGAGGATCTGGTCAGCTGGATCACTACCAAGTCTGTCCTGCCATGGGATGGTTCGCCCTTTGACACCACCGTAACTGAACTTCATATCAGGCTTCAGAAGGTAAGGCTTCAGATGTTCGTAGTCCGTCATTCGGCCCACCGGGGGATTTTCCGGAAAAGGAATGATGGGAAACTGAAATACAGAGAGTGCCGCTCCGTAACGCCGTTCAATTCGAGAGGTGAATCTCTCTAATTCCTGCCAATCTCGCACAATGCCTAAATCAACTTGGGTTTGATGCCTCGGAACGGTGTCGACGATCTGCAAAACCAATCCGACGGCAAGACACATATGGATCAGAGCACTGCGATTTGTTTTCGCAACTGAGGATGAGGTGATCCAGCGACCCAATGAAATTAGCGCCAACACAGCTAAGACGATGCTTAAACGCGACCACACTCGCAATTGCGTGAAACCCAGGACACCAAGCAGATAGCCGCCACCAAAGGGCAAACCAATCAAAAGATAATAAATCGTCAGAATGCCTTCGACACCATTCGGTCTCGTATGAAAAAGTGAAGCCACTAATGAGACCAGCAGCACAAGTCCCAGAACAATCCCGAGTGAGGTCGCGTTTTCCGCATTGGTTTCAAAGTTGCCTAGCCAGTTAGTGATTCCTCGCAAGTGCGAATACGGCGCTGAAATCAGGAGTCCCAGCGGCTTCAAACCGTAAAACGCCAACTCTCCAAGGCTTCGGCGCGCAACTCGAGTATTGGTACCGTATGTCAGTTGGAAGATCACGATCGGGATCAGTTGGATGGCGAGAGCCATCAACGACACAAATACTGACGTCAAAATCCATGCAGACCTCAGAGTTCGACGAGAAACAATCTCACGAATTCCTAGAGGTATTGCAGCTAGAAGGAAGAATACCAGATAGTAGAAGCCTGTCGTCCCGGCAACGATGCCGACCAAAATTGCGACGAGTAGGGATCGGCGTGTCGACAGGCCTCTGTCAAACAACCGAATGCTGTTGGGGATCAAAGGGTCACCCGAGACCTGTCGAATCAGAAAGGCGAGCCAGATTGGTATTGCGAAATTCCATACCAAACCAACATGGCCCGGTCCATGCAGGAAATTAAAGGGGACGACTGCGTACACCACAGAAAGACTTACGGACACGGCGCTGCGAACACGCAACATACGCAAACCAATGAATGAACCCAGATAGTTCAACGGAAATGCCATCAAAAATAGAGCATTGAAAACTAATGCGGGGTTGTCAAAAACAAGTGTCAACAGTCGTGCGGTGAGGACGAAGAGGCCGTCTGCGAGTGCCGGATAGTCCTGTAGCGCCTGTCCCGTCGGAAATCCCAAGTTCTCGGTTTCAAAGTACCAATGACCATGAATCATGTTCTGAAGTGAGTTCATCGTGAGAACAGAATCACCTTGAAAATTGATCGGCACGTGGACGTTGAACTGATCGAGTCGAAAGGACCAGGAGACAAGAGCAACCAGGATTACGAGACCAACAAGAAATGAGACATATGGTGAATGACGGCGTAAGACCTCCGTTGCCTTTTGCGTCCAAATAATCACGTAAGCCTCGGTTTCAGAGTAACCCGTCGTTGGACGGCTAGCGGAACATCGTTCTCCCACACCCAACTCGTTGTATCCGAGCATCTAGCCTTGGGTGGCAAAGACCAAATGTCGAGATTGATTGGATTGATGGACGTGAGACAGAAAAAGTTGCGGGTCTTGGAGCATTATGTAAACCAGCGCTTCGACAATATCGAACGAGCACTTCATTTGGTTCATTACACTGTGCAGCAGATCGAATCAACGTATCTTGCAGCACTACGCACATTTGAGAGTGGCCTCGCGAGACGAGTTGATCTAATCGCGGGGACGAGCGACGAGGTCAAGGATGACCTTGATCGTATTTCCAGTGTGCTCAAGATATTGACGAAAGATATGAGTTCTTCTGTCGAGAACTTGCATTCTGAAGTTCTCGCGTTTCAAGCCACGATCAACGCGCGAACGGAAAACAGACTGACCTCGTTGACAAAGGATATGTCGGAGCATGTCGATGTTGCAGTCTCCGGTGCAGTCTCCCAACTTCGCGAGAGCGTTGCGGAGCGCCTCGAAGTGTTCGCGAGAGAGATCACCGCGCTTGGAGCCGAGATGCGCATTTCACATGATGATCTCAGAATCCTCGCGACATCACAATCAGCAAACCTCACAACACAAAGTACAGACGCAGAACATCACTCGCGAACAAGAGTTATCGACTCCTCATTTTATGCAGCGCTTGAACGACAGCTTCGCGGCGCCGAAGACGAAATCCTCGCGCGGTTCGAAGATTATGCCGATGTCGTTCGTGAAATTCCCGGATCTCTGGAGCCATTCGTTGACCTTGGTTGTGGTCGAGGCGAGTTCCTAGTGTTTCTTCGTGAACATGGCATTGAGGCATTCGGTGTTGACAGCGATCCGAGCGCAATTGATCGGTGTATTCGTTCCGGCTTGAAAGTTCAGCAACAAAACCTTCGGGCATTTCTAGACAACGCTGGTGATGATTCGACTTGTGGAATCAGTCTCTTCCACGTTATTGAACATTTTGCGGTTGATGACGCATTGACAATTCTTCGTCAATGTCGGCGGGTAATCCGACCATCAGGCATCTTGATTATTGAAACGCCGAATCCAAAAAATCTTCGTGTCGGCTCCACCAACTTCTGGCTGGATCCAACTCACGTTCGTCCATATCCCCCCGAATTACTTAGGTTTATGGTTGAGTTTGTGGGCTTTGGGAGTACAGACACTCGGTTCCTGAGAAGCAACGAGGAGATCTACTCCAATGATCTGAAGCAGACCGGTGGAAAGCTTGCTCTAGATGCGATGATTGCTGCAGTTGATGGCCCACTTGACTACGCAGTAATTGGCAGGGTCATTTAGGACTTGTAGTCACGTACGGCCACGCCTGGCGTGAAAGTCGGACTTTGCAACCTCGATCACTTGCTCGACCTTGGAAATCACGACTGGCCATCTGTACTCACGCTCAACGTAAGCCTGGCCGTTTCGCCCCAGGTAGTCGGCCAGCGAGGTGTCCTCCAGAATTTCCACTGCTTGCTCGAACTCTGCGAAACCTTCGTACGCGATTCCTCCGTTGGATCGCGCTACTTGTCCGCGGAGTACCGAACATTTTCCTTGAACCAACACGGGTCGACATTGAACCCACGCTTCACAAAGCACGATCGAGAAACTCTCAAAATAGGAGGATTGCACCAAAGCGTGGCTGCCTCGGATGACGGCTTGCTTCTCAGAGGGTTCCAGGTATCCCGTGATTCTTAGGCCCGGTACCTCTGGGACGTCGGCGATTTTTTCCCCGATGAGAACGAAATCCAAGTTGAGGTTTGGCTTTCTCCGCCGCATTTCATCGTAGAAACCCACGACTTCGCGGATTCCCTTCATGGGATCTATCCGTCCAACGTAGACGAGATACGGCTGCTTCAAGTCGAGATTCGTCAAAACCTTGTTCACAGGTGCGATTTCAGGATTGACGTCAATTCCAATCCCCGCGACCAGACCCTTTGTTTCAATGCGGAATCGATCACCCACAATCTTCTGCTCTTCCGGAGTGAAGAACAGAAACGCGTTGACCAACCTGAAAGTACTTTCGAAAATATTGGCCCGAAGAGCGGGCTCCGTATGGGCAGTCGGCTGGAAAACAATCGGTAGTTTTCCGGCGAGAATCGGAATTCCTACTGTTGATGTCGCGTACAGATAGGTCATGAAGATTGCCACGTCAAACCGGCTGTAGTTGTCAAGCAGCCAGGCCTCGAATCCGTCAAGGTGTGGGCCCATCTGATGGGCCCAACGAACATTTTCGTAGTTGAGTGCTCTGTATGCGTCAGTCATCAACCGTCGATCAAGGGGTCCGAAGACCTCAGGATGTCGAGGACTCACGACTGGTAGTCGATGAATTACCACCCCGTTGAGGATTGAGACTCCAGGGAGATAGTGGTCGGCCCACGTGACATAGTCCTTTGCGCAACTGGTGATGACTTCGACCTGATGACCCGCCTCAACTAGTTTTTCGGCGAATGCTCGGCACGCAGATTCCGAACCTCCGACAATGTCTTCGCCGTAACGCTGCACCGAGTAGAGGATCTTCATTTGATCCCGTCACGAATCGCTTCAATTAATTTGCGTATCTCGGTATTTGAGTCAATCTGCTTGAGGCGTTGAAAACCACGCTTCGACAAATCCGCACGCCATTCAACGTCATCCCAGAGACGAGTCACGTACTCGGACGCCAGTTCGGGACCACTATCAGGAGGCATAATTAAGCCCCCTACACCGACAGTTTCGGGAACAGCCCCAGCACCCTTAATCAAGACAGGCACACCAAACGTCATCGCCTCGAGCGGTGGTACACAGAGACCTTCGTGATCACTCATCCCAAAGAAGATTGTTGCTCTGCGCATTAGTGTCGCCAGCGATTCATCACTCACACTGCCCCAAAATGAGACGTTTGTTTCCGGTAGACGTCGAGCAAACTCCTTTATTGCGGAGGAGTAAATAGGCTCCCTGTCTGAACCCACAATGCAAAATGGAATACGCCGTCGAGAAATGGAGCCGACGAGATGGGCTGTCGCGACGACTTGGTCCATGCGCTTGTGAGGCAAAAGTTGGCCAACAACTAGAACGAACCCTTCGGCAAACTCCCGCTCTATTCGTGCCGCAGTTGATGGACAGACAGCAACCTGTCGAAGCCGGCCCGGATGGAGTCCAAGTGGGGCGACCACTACGTCGCGATACCCCAGCTTCACGAGTACCTCGGCGTTGAATTGGGAATCAGCGAAAGATCGCACAAAGCGATCCCTGAAACGCACCAAGTCGAAGTCCCCCCACTCAAGGCCGACAGCAAATTCAGGGTTGTAGGCCAAGTAATGGTGCGCTGGAGAAAAATTGTGGAATGACAAGAACAAAGGCTCGCGTCTCTTCAAGAGATGCGATGTCACCGCCGGACGACCGTAACTCACATGAAAGACTGTCGCATCGACACACGTGTCAGAAATCTGATCTTCAAGCAGCAGAACATCGTCCCTGAGGGATTCAGACAGAACAAACTCCGAATAGATATCACTGTCACAGAACTCGCGCAGCCGCGCACGAATATCGAGCGCCATCGAGGTGATTGCATCAGCCTCGGACGCCCCGGGTAGAACTTGATCAATTCGCATCTGTTGTCTGGGCCAACAGTCGTCGCTCAAGTTCGGGAACGATAAGTGCGAGGGAATCAACGACTGCGAGTCTGTCTAGGACACCCCCAAGAACATCGTTGAGAATGCGTTCGTCATGTCGTCGCTGCGCCTCGATCGCTTTGCTCAACTCGACAAACGCTTCATCAATTCGAGTGAGAATCTTCTTCAGGTCCTGAATCGTCGCGGTCGTATGGCGTCTCAGCAGACGCCTAAACATCTGATGAACAATGCTTCCTCCCGGCACTCTGGACGAAGCCTCCCCAGCGGTGCGGATTTTGGGGATCATCAAATTCAGATCCGCAAGAATCGATCGCAAGTGTGTGAGATCATGTGTTCCACGATGCGTCACCTCGAGTATGGCGCGGAACTCGGCCTCAAGCTGTTGTTCGAGCCCGATCGGGTAGTCGCCAGATTGACGCTTCCTCAGGACGCTTAACTTGAGTTCGTGTTGAAGATCTTGATTTGAAGGTGTCATGAAGTTTCCTGCGCAATTCTACGCCGAGCCGGACAACCCAGGTTGGCGTCTATCAGACTAGAGTGGCGAACGTGAGTGACGCTGTGGTTCGCGTTAATGACGTATGGAAGAACTTCCGGCTTTATCGAGAACGCAACCAGTACTTTAAGGCCGCGGTTCTACGCGGGAGACGAGCCAGATTTGAAGAATTCTGGGCCTTGAGGGGCGTCGACTTTGAGGTCGGCCACGGCGAGACATTCGGGATCATTGGTTCGAACGGGTCTGGGAAGAGCACGTTGTTGAAGTGTCTTGCAAGAATTCTTACGCCGGACAAAGGAAACATTGAAGTTCATGGTCGTACTTCTGCGCTTCTCGAACTTGGTGCCGGATTTCATCCGGATCTGAGTGGCATCGAGAACATCTACCTGAACGGGGCAATTCTTGGGATGTCGCGAAAGACCGTGGAGTCTCGCCTGAACGACATCGTTGAGTTCGCCGGACTCTCCAAGTTCATTGATTCGCCCGTCAAGAACTATTCGTCAGGAATGACGATTCGGCTTGGTTTTGCGATCGCCGCTCACGTTGATCCAGAGATCTTGTTGATTGACGAAGTGTTGTCAGTTGGTGATCAATCTTTCCAACGTCGTTCCCTGGAGAAGATCGAAGAATTTCGACGTGACGGAAGAACAATCATCTTTGTCAGCCACGGCCTCTCCCAAGTCCAGCAGCTATGCGCCAAAGCCGCTTGGATCGAGAAAGGTGAGATCAAGATGATTGGGCCGACATCCGACGTCATTACCGAGTACACGGGCGAAAGCATGGCGGCAGAACCAAAACGCGATAGTGAACTCGGAGAGCGTTGGGGCTCCGGAGAAGCACGCATCACCGATGTGAAATTTCTCGACTCATCGGGAAATGAACTGAAATACCTGACAACTTTTCATGACACGGTCATCCGAATACGCGTAAACAGCCACCTTCCTATCGCGGATTCAGTCGTCGGTGTTCGCATTACACATCTCAACGGCCAAAATGTCTGGGGTACAAATACACGCCGACGAGCTGTCACCATCCCGATTGTCAACGGAAACGCCATTATTGATTTGGCGATTCCGCACTTGCCCCTGCTTGAGGGAACGTACGAGTTAACCGCTGCAATTAGTGACAGTTCGGAACTCCACACATACGATCACTGGGAGAAAAAAATTCGTTTTGATGTTCACCAGCACGACACCTTTGACGAAGGTCTTGTCACACTCGAATCAACTTGGTCTGTCAGAACGTAGTGGCGCTTTACTTCCTATAGTTCTTCGGCAAGTCTTCTCGACATTCGTCTAAAGACGTAGAGCCCGAGTGCTGTGCTGATCGCTGCAGAAGTCGCGAGCTGCAGAAACAACATTGGACTTACTGAAATTCCATCGTAGAGGACTGTACGAAATCCATCCGTGAAGTGATAAATCGGATTTAGCTCGGACAGTTTTTCTACCCAAGAAGGAACCCGGCCGGAAATGAGATCGGGCGAATAAATAATCGGGGTGGCAAAAAACCACACTTGAAGAACGATCTGCCACAAGTATCCGAGGTCTCGAAAATAGACGTACATCACGGACAGCGCAAAACCAATTCCGCCAGCAAAAAGCGCAAACAACATCATCAGGATCGGTAACTGATAGAGGTGCTTCCAAGCCGGACTTCCGAGCGCCGAAACGACGACGAAGAGCAATGCGATCTCAATTGCAAATTGAACAAGGCTGAAAATGACTTGGGCAAGTACGAGAGTCTGCCTCTGGAACGCTACTTTCTTTACCAAGCTCGCGTTGCCCAGCAGTGCGTTCATTCCAAGGTTTGTAACGAGTCCAAAAAAATTCCAGGGAAGAATTGCACACATTAGGTAGACGGCGTAGGTCGTTATGCCCGATTTAACTCCCTGCGGCGCGGTTGCATCGAACAGTTTTCCAAACACCACTGAATAGATCGCCACTGTTGCCAATGGATTCAGTAGAGACCAGAACCACCCGAGAAACGATTTTCGGTATTTGGTACGGAGTTCGCGAAGGATCAGGTTCCAAAGAAGTTCGCGCGCATCAACACCTCGGCGAATCTGTTCGCGCAGCGTCATGCCTCACTCACTCTTGCCTAAGAAAAGAACATTGTCTGATGATTTAATTTTAACTCGTGAGAAGTTAATGGGTTCTTGTTCTTGAGGCATATCAGCTACACTCTTCGTGCAGGACCTTTCAAGAACTTCATAATCCAAGGGGGCGCGCCTGATACCTTGAGGAGCGAATTCTGCATCCAGGATTTTCGTTCGGGGCGTCATTAAAATCAATCTTCTAAAAAGAAAACTTAAGGATAGATCCTAGGTTGCTGGGCGCAAAGCGATGTCGTCACGCCATACTCTACGAACGTCAGAGAGAGGCACGTCCTCGGCTACCTCATAAATCTGAGTGGGACGCATGGCAACCCGCGCGCCGGAATCGAAGTCCATCAAACTCGATCTCCTGCTGCCGAGCATCTCAATCTGAGTCTGCGCACCGGATATGGCGCACGCAGGCGCACTGATAACGAACTTAAGGCCACGGACCGCGGGATAGCGTTGCGACGTGTCTGCCCGTGTGCGCGTAGTGATTATAAATTTTGATGGCGGCGATACGACGCTCAGGTGTCTGGGCGGCCTCACGCATCAGACATACGACAGTTCTGATTTCGAAATTGTCATGATTGATAATGGTTCGGTCGACGGTCTTGTATGGAAAATTCCCGCATATTTTCCAATGGTCCGTTTGATTTCATTACTGACTAACGAAGGCTTTGCGAGAGGCAACAACCTGGCAATGAGCGACTTGAGCGGTGTCGATGTCGTGGCGCTCTTGAACAACGACACCATTCCGGAGCCGACGTGGCTTGAAGAGTTGGTTGCCGCGCTCGAGCACGATGAATCTGTGGGGGCGGTCTGCTCCAAGATGGTTTTCAACAAAAAGGTCATCGGGGTTGAGATCGACTCAGACTCGCGACCGATCATCATCAGAGACGTGAACCTAGATTCGCTGTCCGTCATGGACTCCGTTGTTTTTGACGAGCGCTTCAGGTTCATAAACACCCACGACGAAGTTCCTTCTCCCATGCGCGAAATCAAAGGCGTGGGAAGTCTGTGGTTTGAGCCGGCGGAGAAGGCTCTCGCTTTCCCAGCAAAGTTGAATGTTGTCGTTGAGGCGAACGGGTCTTGCGATCTTCGGGTACGAACAGCGTCGGGGACAACTTCGACGTCAGTCGAGAGTGGAGTCTCAACGATTTCTGTTGATATCGGCTCACTTTCCGATGTCATCAACAATGTCGGCGGGGGTGTCTTTCCCGGGCTGCATGGCGGCGACATCGGTTTCAAAGAGGTTGACTTCGGTCAGTACGAGGAAGCACGTGAAGTCTTCTCATTTTGTGGAGGCGCAGTAGCCCTGCGTGCCGAGGCTTTGCGAGAGGTTGGCCTTTTCGATCCTTCTTTCTTTCTGTATTACGAGGACATGGACCTTTCCTGGCGGATGCGGTACGCCGGCTGGAAGATTTCGTACGCACCAAAATCCGTCGTTCGCCATGAACATGCGTTTTCAAGCGGCGAGTGGAGTCCTTTTTTTCGTTTCTGGGTCGATCGAAACCGTCGTCTGACGCTTGTGAAGAATGCGCCGCTGGCTGTCGCAGCGAAAGCGGTTGTTGGCGCGACAGTGTGGGCGGCCCGTGACAGCTTCGTGCCAATTCTGAGATCCGTGATTCGCCTCCGTCGGCCGAGTTTCGGGGCATCTGTGTATCGACTGAAGCAATATGGTTCGTTTGTTAAGGCTCTGCCGGCTGCCGTGAGGGCAAGGCGGCGACAACTGAAGTCGAGCAAACTAAAGCCAGACTTTGTGTATTCATGGATCTCCACTCGATAGAGGAAGGTTGAGATGGCGCGCCGAGAAAACGAAGAACTTCAAGAGAAGGTCGCACGAATTGAGAGCGTGTCGATGCGGCTTGAGGCCGTTCTACCCGACCTCGAAGACCTACTTCGGCTGCGCGTGAACCTCGACCGTCTGGGGCCACGTCTTGAACTCATTGACCAAATCGGACCGCGCCTGGTTGAGCTTGACAAGGTCGTGACTCTTCTCCCGAAGCTGCATGAGTTGGCAAACATGGTTGGGGTGATGAATGACGTTGGTGCCGTACTACGTCGTTTCCTCGATGCAAACCATGAGGTGTCTGAGACAGTGCGTGTAGATGTTGAAACGATCTCTGCTCTGGGTCTTCAAATCGACAAATCGTTGACCGAGGCGTTGGCCGAGTTGAGAAAGTTGAACGGCGCGTAGCTGTGGATTCAGTGAGGATTCTCGCTGATGTGCAATGTCTGCAGGGAGCCGACCCTGAACGGGGCATTCCGCGGTGGGCATTCGGGTTCTTGAGCGAGCTTGATCGTCGGGGGGTCAACATCGTCGGGTTGGAGAACCCCGAACTGCAACCAGTTCACGAACAGTTCCGTACGCCGTTTACAACTATCGCACCGAACACTCGGGCCGAACTTCGACGACTGTCGAGCGATCACGACGTGGTCTACTTGTGCCTGTCACCGATGGAGCCTGTGCGACCAATTCGCTCGCTGCTTCCGGGGCATGTGATTGATGCGGCAATTCCCCTGGTGTCGATTCTCTACGACTTCGCCTTGTACTTGATGCCGGAGGCATACCAAACGCGGCCGGGTGACACGCGAACTTACGCCGATCGACAACGCGTATTTTCGAAGAGCGATCTCTTTCTGTGTATTTCGAAAAGCACGACGCGCGATGCGGAGACACTATGGTCCATTCCCTCGAATCATCTGGTGTGGGCAGGAACCGGCCTGAATGACGAAATTTCGAAGGCCTCCGTCAAGGGAGCTGACTTGCGTGAGTTCGGCATCGAACGTGATTTTGTCTTGGTTGTGGGGCGAGCAGACCCGCGTAAGCAGACGGCACAAGCGATTCGGGCATTTTCCCAGCTGGAAGTGGAATTGCGTTCTCGACATCAACTCGTCATTGTGTGTCAGATATCCGATGACATTCGTCGGGAATGGACAAGGCTGGCTGCTTCGTGCGGTCTGGATGAGGGGCAATTGGTTCTGACGGGACGTGTGGACGATGAGGTGCTGGCCCATCTCTATGAGGAATGCCGTCTGTTTGTTGAGCCGTCGCTCTACGAAGGGTTTGGGTTGCCGGCGGCTGAAGCAGCGGTACACGGTGC
>Ga0194116_10006831_pt1 | contig 12013 bp, 10 predicted proteins | sample TA2MahsurfametaG_4_FD_148617 | JGI IMG/M metagenome (GOLD analysis project Ga0194116, IMG submission 148617) | Freshwater microbial communities from Lake Tanganyika, Tanzania - TA2015008 Mahale S9 surface | ecosystem: Environmental > Aquatic > Freshwater > Lake | place: Tanzania: Lake... | reverse complement strand
TTTGGCTTTTGAGGTTTGCTTTTTAAACCGAGAAACCAAATTAATTGAAAACTCGATTGATAAGGCTATTTCTATCTTCCCATTAAATGGTCGAATAATAATTACAAAAGCATTATTGCTTGCAAAGGCTCAACGAACGCAGGATGCAATTTCGCTATTGAGTCTTTGTCCAAATGAGGACGAACAGTTCCTTTCATGCGTGGATCTAATTGGAGTTATTTTTATGAATAACCATCAATTTGAAAGAGGAATCCAAACGTTCACTGCGTTATTGACTCAAATTGATAACGATAAACATGCTGCCTATATTTATAGTCAAAGAGCGATTTGCCATCAGTATCTTGGAGATTATGTCCAAGCTTTAAATGATTGTATTAAAGCCGCTGAAAAAAATAGTTTGGTTGATAGTTTCTTCTCCGAATTGAATTTAAATTTTCGATTGTGTCTTTCAAATGGATTAATTCATGAGGCAATTGAAAAAATGAAGCAGTTTGAAACTTTTTGTTTACAAAAAATCGAGGAATATTATGTTTACGGCCCTTTTATTTTCTTGATTGAAATGTCCTATTATCGCAAAGATATTTTGAGGGTTAATGAGTTATTTGATGATTACAAAGAATCAGAATTAGACGATATTGAAGAAATGAGCATTCGGGTAGAGGAAATTAAAGATTATCTTGAGCTAATCAAAGAGTATGACCAAAGCGAAAAAGATCAAAAAAAGAGAAATAGCTTAAAAAGAAAACTGAAATCTTTAAATGAAGAGGATTTCAAAGTTTTTCAACTTCTTCCCTCAGATTTTTAATAGAATCAACTATTTTGTAAGTTGATCAAATTCAACTTTTGCTTGTTCAATTTCATGCAATAACTCTTCACTTGACTTATCATTTCTGATGATTCGCTTATTTAATTTTTCATCTTCAAAAAAAGCAAATCGCAGACAATAAAGTGCGTCTTCATTTAGTTGATCACTAACTTGTTTTGGAATAGGACGATTTACACGATCTGAATTTGAAAAACCAAGAACTAAACGACCAAATGTGTTTGCGTAATCAATCAGATTCGATTTCCCTGTTGGAAAAGCAATATCTTTAAATTGTTTGAATATACTTAGTCCATAATTTATTGATTCAAATGTTGGCGCCACATTTTCACTTGAAGGAAGAAAAATAGAGGATAAATAAGGTCTATGCTCAGCCGTTTTATTTGGTGTTCCACGATGAATGAGTCTTAAATCCCTCAATGTGTAATCTCCAATTTTAACATTCAAAGAAACTGGTTTTAATTGTTCAGATCTTTTAGTGATGTCCTCATTACTAAATGTATTCGATTCATTTGTAAACGGGGAATCATCGGATAAGCGATGTGTTTTTGGATAAATGTGTGTTGCCCCGTTTTGTTCATCTGAATCAACCAAAGGGACATTTAGTGCTACTGCGAAATCGTTTCCATCTTGATGTATGGTTTGAAATGCAGAACCAGGTGACGAAATATCAGAAGAAAAAAAGACCAAAGCGAAATGATCATCAAAAACGGATTGTAATGTTGGAAACAAATCATCCTGTACGAAAAAACCGCTCTTTAACATTTCTGAATCACTCGGTAGAAGCATATTCCAACGATTAATATCATGATTCGCTGAGTAATTCGTATTGGATTCAAATCGAGAAAAAAAACGTTTTCTTTTATCTTCAAAAAAAAGATCGAATTCAGTTTTAAATTTATCAATTAAAATAGGAGATAACTTTCCAATCCCATGGTAGTAACCATTTTCTTTAAGTTTAATACCAGCTAGTGTTTCCATTCAGATCATTTTTATTGAGTCGTAAAAGTAGAAAAATTATTTGTTTGGGAAATAGGAAACAGAGTCTAATTATTCGTCAAAATTTGAAATAAGTCTCGATGGTCTTTAATTCAAAAAACGTAATCATAAAATTTTATATCTTTGGTAAGTTCAATTAAACGAAACTTTAAAAAGTTAACAATGAAAACAGAAAACTCGATTTTAAGACAACAAGCATTAAATTCATTAAATGGAAAATGGGGAATCGCAATTGGTGGATGTTTTCTTTATTTAATTGCGTCCTCGATTTGTCAAAACATTCCGATTCTTGGACCTATTGCAACTTTCATTCTTTCGGGTCCATTGCAACTTGGATTAACCAAATTTGTTTTATCGATTTCAAGAAATAGTGAACCAAGAATTGAACAGTTATTTGAAGGGTTTAATGATTTTACGCGTTCGATGCAAGCGTATCTTAGAATGATATTGTTTACATTTCTGTGGTTGTTGCTACTTATTGTTCCTGGAATAATAGCAGCAATTTCATATTCTATGACATTTTATATTTTAGCAGATGACCCAAATATTTCGGCTGGAGATGCACTAGATAAAAGTAAATCCATGATGGATGGACACAAAATGGATTTATTTTTAATGTCTTTGTCTTTTATCGGGTGGGCATTCTTATGTATTCTTACTCTCGGAATTGGCTTTTTGTGGTTATTCCCTTACATGAATGTTTCATTTGCTAAATTTTATCAAGACATAAAAGGCGACGAAGAAACGATTAGTACAAATTCAGGACTTTTAGACGATTTGGTTTAATAAACATTATTTACAATTAATGTGGAATCAATAAGAATATCAAATGTTAACAAAGTAATAACAATTGTATCAATTCTTTTTGCTCTACTTTGTGCATTTTCTCTTTATCAAGTTCTCAATTGGAATTTATTTCCTTGGCTAAAATTGTTTATCATTTTTGGTTCTTCATTTCTATGTTTGATTTTTGCATTAGTTGTTAAAATTCAATCCCGACAAATCAGCTATTTGATTCTTGTCACATCGCTTATTCAGTTTCTGAAAACAGCTTTATTGTTATCTCAGATTGAAAATTCAAGAGCGAATTGGCAATGGTTGTTTTTTCCTCTTACAGTCATCTTTTCAATGATTTTTTGGGATCTGTTCTCAAGAAAAAAAAATCAGGTAAATTTCATAGGTAGAATTTTATGTATTATCCTTCTAATTTTTAATTTTTTTAATTTTTTGAAGCACTTTGAATGGTTAGACAATTGTCTGATATTAATTATTTTGACCATAAATTCTTTTTTGATTTTCTCAAAAAGCAGTAATTTTCGAGAAAGTTAATTATTTAAAAACGTTCCAAAACCTACTACTCGTTTATTCCAATATTCAGATGATTCAATGTCAACTATTGAAATTCCTTTGGAAGAACTCGCATGAATCATTTTTTTAGACTGACCAGGTTCATTAATCAACATTCCAACGTGCGAAATGTCACCGCCATTTGAGAAGAATACCATGTCTCCCATTTTAGCCTGGTTCGGTTTTAATTTTGTTGAAGCGTCATATTGATCTTTTGCTCTGCGTGGTATTTTACGTCCTGTTGATTCCATTATGTAACATGTAAAACCACTGCAATCAAATCCACTAGGACTTTCTCCCGCTGTAACATAAGGAACACCCAATTGCTTTTGAGCGAATTTAACCATTTCAAATCGCGATGCCAATGCAAGACTACTTACGTTCGTTACTGGTTCAGATTTTGAATCATTAACGTCCTTAATTTGAAGTCCGGAAAAGATTTTCGAAATAGATTCTTTATAGATTGAGTAATTGCTCTCATTTCCTTGGCGTTTTATATCTGAAAGCCAACTATCCAAATCTGTTTTTAAAGCTGAGAGTTCGTTTATATGAGCTTCAAAAATGCGAGAACCCTGCTCGGTTTTTTTGATTTCAATCAAATCCATTATTGCTTGTTCAAATTCAGCTTTGTTTCGCTTTAACCAAATTGGATTAGAAGCCAATTCCAAGGCGCTTATCGATCGGTAGTAAAGAGGCATTTTCGAATAATCGAATTCAGGATTGTTTAACAAGCGATTCGCTTTCCTGTAAACAATTTTATAATGTTTTTGATAAAATAATTGTTCCAAACGATCAAATTCAGGAACCTGAGACAATGCTTGATTCGAAAAAAAGAATAAAAAGGAAATTAGTCCAACTTTAATTCGAATATTTTTTTCCTTCACTGAAAACAATGTTTGTTTTGTTAAACAATTTTACGAGAACCTTATTTCCATATATTTCAAATTCTGCGTCAACGTTATTTGTAATTTCCTCTACTTTTCCGTCAACTAGTGCGCTAACCCCGCCATAAATATTCTTGAAAGCATAAATATTATTTTTAATCAAATAAGCTTGAGGAATGAAATTCGCAACCTGAACTTTCTGACCATTGGTATAAGCAAAAACATAACTATTTTCTGACCAAACCACCATATCATCCTTAACGTCCCAGAATGAGGCAGAAAAATTAGATAACTGGGTTTTTTCGCCATTTTCGAATCTAAATAAATTCCCGTTGATATCTTCATAAACAATAAATCCACGGCCGGCCTTATATTTTTTTACATGTAATTGCTCAACATCCATAAATTTCCCATTTTCAAAAACTACAAAGGATTGATTGAATGGGTCGTTGAAACAAAAAACATCAGTCCCAATCTTGTAATTAATAATTTCTTCATTAAAATTTCCAATTTCATAGGTCTTTCCCCTCCAAAAGGCAAATGCGTTCAAAGCATTATCTTTGTAAATCACGATGTTTTCTCCTATGTAATTTGGTAACTTTAGAAAATCCAATTCGGAGAATGCTGTTAATTGAGTGGAAACACCTTTGTATAAAACATTCAATGATTTGTATTGGGTATCCTCGTATACAATAATACTGTCCTTTACTGAGAATCCCCTAGCGAAGTTTGTCAATCTAATAAATTTCCCCTGTGAATAAGCTCGTAATGAACCAGAAATGTAAAATCCCATGAGATGATCTGAAACTTGATATTCAGTTGTAAGATTGGTAACATCTTTTCTACTTAATCCATCATAAAGTCGTAAGTTTCCGCGTGTGTCAACGTATGCAACTAATTCATCTCCAGATTTATAGTCGATTACAGGTTGTAATTCGATTGTCTGAAAAAAGCCATTTTGGAATGAAACAAAAAAATTGTTGAAATCCTTCATTGGAACCACACCTTGAGCCAAAGATGTAAAGGAAAATATTAAAAGAGAAAGTATGCTTGAAATTTTCATATATTCAAAAATAATCAAATTTCAGACCATATTCAATTACTTCCTTTTATTTCAATTACTAACCACATGTCATTTTGTGATTCGTATTTCAATTTTCTGAGTTACCTTAGTGACGCAAAAATCAAAAAATGAGAAAAGTTAAATTATTTGGATTGGTGCTTTTGGTAAACTTAAGTGTCTTTTCACAAAAGAAAATTGAGTTCGTGGAGTATGATTTGCCAAATGGCATTCACGTTATTCTGCACGAGGAACATTCAACGCCAATTGTTGCTGTTTCCGTTTTATATCATGTTGGATCTAAAAATGAAAATCCCGATAGAACGGGTTTTGCTCACTTTTTCGAGCATTTATTGTTCGAGGGATCTGAAAATATCGGGCGAGGGAAGTACAGTGAATTGGTTGAGAAAAATGGAGGAGTGTTGAATGCGAATACATCTCAGGATAGAACATATTACTATGAAATTCTTCCTTCAAATCAGTTAGAATTAGGCTTGTGGTTGGAAAGTGAGCGAATGCTTCATGCAAAAGTTGATATCAAAGGAATCGAAACGCAACGTAGTGTTGTGAAAGAAGAAAAACGTCAGCGAGTTGATAATCAGCCTTATGCTTCATTTTTAACAGAAATGTTTAAACGGGCATTTCCGAGTCATCCTTACAACTGGGTACCTATCGGAAGTATGGAGCACTTAGACGCTGCGCAGGAAGAAGATTACATCAATTTCTACAAAACGTATTATGTTCCGTCAAATGCAACTTTATCAATTGCTGGAGATTTGGATATGGCTCAAACTAAAAAATGGATTGACAAGTATTTCGCTTCAATGCCGAAAGGACAAGCAATTACGTTATATCGGGATTTTATTGCTCAAACTGATGCTGACTTCGAAAAACGATATGGAATTTCAAAATCTAAATTTGACAAGAAAGATTTTCTAAATTCAAAAGATCCAGCTGCTAAGAAATTGATTGCTTCATTGACGTCCAAACTGATTGAAATTAAACGAACCGAAAAAGACCGGACTCCAATGAATGGTGTTATTAAAGATGTAGTTTATGATAATATTCAATTACCTGCTCTTTTTATGGGGTATAAATTACCTGAACAACGCAGTGAAGATTCGTATGCTTTGGAAATGTTGAATGAAGTTCTTTCAGGTGGAAGTAGTTCTCGAATCAATAAAACCATTGTAGAAAAGAAGGAAATGGCAACGTTTGCGTTCTCATTTAATTTCGCTTTGGAAGACGCAGGTGTTGAAATTTTTGCAGCAATTGCATCAAATGGAGTGGAGTTGGATGCAATTCAAGCTGAATTCGATGCGCAAATTGAGTTGATTAAAAACGAATTGATTTCAGAAGATGAATTTCAAAAAGCAAGAAACAAATTTGAAAATGATCTTGTTAGTGCCAATTCGACTGTCGCTGGAATTGCTGAGAATCTTGCTGATAATAGCGTTTATTACGGAAGCGCTGATCGTGTGAATACGCTTCTGAACAATTATATGAAAGTGTCGCGTGAGGACATTCAACGTGTCGCTAAGAAATACCTAACACAGGATGCACGTGTCATTCTTCACTATTTACCAAAAAAATAATTTGAAAGTCATGAAAAAGTTAATTTTAAGCTCAATTATACTTTTCACGGGATTCGTTCAAGCACAATTGGATCGTTCTGTGATGCCCTCTCCTGCGCCTCAAAAAGAAAATGATTTGAAAGAATCTGAAGTGTTTACAACGGCAAATGGAATAACAGTTATTCTCTCTGAAAACCATAAAATTCCGAAAGTTTCCTTTGATCTAAGCATGGGGTCCGACTCACGAATGGAAGGCACTAAAGCTGGTCTTTCTGAAATGTCAGGTTCTTTAATTATGTCTGGAACTAATAATCGTTCAAAGGATCAATTAGATAAGGAAATCGATTATATCGGAGCCTCTTTATCAGCAGATAAAAATTCGATGTTTCTTTCTTGTTTAACAAAACACGTTGATAAAGGATTATCCTTGATGTCAGATGTATTAATAAATGCCAATTTTCCTCAGTCTGAGTTTGATCGAATTAAAAAACAAAACGAAAATGCTTTGATGTCAGCGAAATCAGATGCAAACACCATGGCTCAAAATGCCGTTGTAAAAGTCAACTTTCCGAATCATCCATACAGCGACGTTATGACTGAGGCAACCCTGAATAACATCACGCGTGAAGATGTAGTTAATTATTTCAAAACTAGTTTCACTCCAAAAGGTAGTTATTTGGTGGTGGTTGGAGACATTACGCGTCAACAAACGGAAGAATTGTTGAATAAGTATTTCGGGTCTTGGTCAGGAGAAGGCGCTTTAGAAAATCGTTTTGATGCGGGTAATTTTTCAAAAGGAAATCGCGTTGTCTTTGTAAAGAAACCAGGTGCTGTTCAGTCAGTTGTTTACGTAACTTTCCCTGTGAAAATAATGCAAGGAGATAAAAATCAGTTGCCATTGACAGTTTTAAATAACATTTTTGGAGGAGGTGGTTTTGGTACTCGTTTGATGCAAAATCTTCGTGAAGATAAAGCATACACATATGGTTGTTATTCTTCACTTAATATCCAAGATGATGGAGCTTGGTTGTCAGCAGGAGGTAATTTTAGGAATGCTGTAACTGATTCTGCAGTCACACAAATTTTAAGTGAATTTGAAAAAATAACAACCGAATTCGTAAAGGATGAAGAGTTAAATTTAACCAAATCTACCATGAATGGGAAATTTGCAATTTCATTGGAAAATCCACAAACAATTGCCCGTTTCGCTCTGAATATTATTAAGAATAAATTACCAAAAGACTATTACAGGAATTATCTGCAACGATTGGAGTCCGTTAATAAGCAAGATGTTTTGGATATGGCTCAACAATATTTCACATCTAAAAACTGTAATATCGTTGTTGTTGGTAATGAGGAAATTATTGACAAATTGAAGAAATTTGATTCAGATGGTAAAATCGAATTATTCGATGCTTTTGGAAACGAAGTGAAGGAAATGAAAAAAGCTGATATTTCCAAGGAACAATTGATCGACAATTATATATATGCGGTTACTCAAACGAAAAGTAAGAAAGAACTTTCTAAGAAGTTGAAAAAAATTAAATCCTACGAGCGCGTAACGGATTTGTCTTCAGCTAAAATTCCGATTCCTTTAAAAATGTCAGATTATTGGATGGCTCCTGAAACTGAAGCGCAGAAGATGGAAGGTCAAGGGATGGTATTTCAAAAGTCATTTTACGATGGAAAGTCAGGATTTACATACAACATGCAAGCTGGTAAAAAAGAAATGACTTCTCAAGAGATGGCTTCAAAGAAAAAGTCAAGTGGTCTTTTCCCTGAGATGAATTATGCGAAAAATGGAACCAACTATGATTTGATTGGTGTCGAAAATCAAAACGGAATAGACTTCTATGTAGTAAAAACAGTTGAGGATTCTTCGGAATCTTACGATTACTTCAACAAAACAACTTTCTTAAAAGAAAAATCGGTTTCAATAAGAAAACAGGGAGATGAAACAATTGAATCAACAAATGTATTAGGAGATTATAAAGACGTTGGTGGAATTTTATTTCCACATTCGATGTCAATGTCGTTTGGAGAAATGACTTTCTCTGGAAAAGTTTCCAAAATGGTGGTCAATGAAAAAATTGACTTAAAGGATTTCAAGGATTAACGAATTTCGTTCTCAATTAGTTTATAAAACTCCTATTAATTATTTTAATGGGAGTTTTATATTTTTTAGTGAAAATTTTGTAAATTAGTTTGAATAAATCAATAAGTAAGATGTCATATTGGAGAAGAGGTCAGGATGGAAAAGTGGTCACTATTCCTGACGGATATTACTGGCGTGAAGGTCGAGACGGTCGAGTTGTCAAATACGCGCCCACGAGTTCTTGGCGAGAAGGTAGAGATGGTCGAGTTATTGAAATTAAAAGTGGCTATGGTTGGCGAGAAGGTAGAGATGGTCGAGTTGTCGCTATACCGCCCGGTAAAGGATGGTATGAAAAACCAAATGGTCGAGTAGTAGTAAATTAAAAACGTTAAAGATGAGATTTGAAACAGCTTCAGCGTCTAATGCGCTTATTATGAATGGAAAAGGTGCACACGTGCTAAATCCGTGGAGAATAATAATTGACTTGGATGAAGAGACTATTACTATTCGAAAGCGCAATAAAATTATGATCGGTGTTGACGAACAAGTAATAGCATTCAAATATGTTCGAAATATTACGATTGATGAACATTTTGTTGGCGCCGACATTCATATCAAAGTGGTTGGAGGATCTGCCTCAGCATATTGTTTATCAAAAAGTGATGCAGAGAAAATCAAACAAATGCTTCTTGATCACAACCAGTCGAAGAGGGGAAATACAATCAATATCATTTAATTTTCTGCTCAATCCTATTTTTTTCTTGCTTGAATTGCCTCGTAAACTACATGCTGAATTTGCGTGCGAATGCCCATATCTTTTAGCTTCCAGTTATCTTGATCTGGATGAACTCGATTAGATAGAAAAACAAAAATCACTTTATCTTTTGGATCTGCCCATGCGAGTGTCCCAGTAAAACCCGAATGTCCAAAGCTTTGAGCAGAAGCTAGATTGTCACAAGTTCCTACACCGCTTGCATTTGGTCTGTCAAATCCTGCTCCTCGACGGTTACCGGGGAATTGCTGTTTTGTAAATTCGGTAGTCGTTTTCTCATCAAAAAACTGCATTCCACCATATGTTCCATTATTTAAAAATAATTGCATAATACTTGCTAAATCAGTTGCGTTACAGAAAAGCCCAGCATGTCCAGCAACTCCGCCCAGCATAGCTGCACCTGGATCGTGAACAGTTCCGTGAAGCAATTGCTTGCGAAAGGCCATATCGCGTTCAGTTGGCACTATCTGTGATTTCTCGAAATAGTTTAAAGGAAGATAACGGGCATATCTTAATCCCATCGGTTTGTAGATATTCTCTAAAAGGAATAAATCTTGGCGTTTTCCAATCTGCTTTTCTAATATTTTTTGAGTAAAATAATAGCACAAATCTGAATATTCATATTTCTTTGTGCCTAATGGGGTTCCTAAGATTTGTCTATAAATACTATCAACATAAGTTCGTTTAATATAAATTCCATCGGCTACTTTTAAATCATATCCTTCTTTTTGAATGGTGGAATAAATTTCAGAATCAAGTTGTCCATTTTTAAGCGTCCTTTTGTAAAATGGGATGAAAGGAGTTAAACCAGCTTGATGTGCCATCATATCTCGAATGACTATTGAACCATAAGCTGTTTTTTTAGTTACCTCTGGAATATAGTCACTGAGCGATTTATTCAAGTCAAACTCATTTTTCCATTTCAAATGCATCGCCAATAGGGTAGAGGCTGCTATTTTAGTTATTGATGCTATATCATATAGGTCATCATTATTAACCAATTCATCTTTGTTGTCATATGTATGCGTACCAAAGCTCTTTCGAAAGATAATTTTGTTGTCAATAGCTACAGCGATTTGACAGCCTGGGTAGGCTCCCATTTTGATTCCATTTAGAGCTATTTCATCTATTTTCTTAAAATAGGATGGGTCTATACCTACCTCCTCGGGTGTAGAAAATTTTAGCCGACCATTGGATTTTATTTCCAATCCTGAGTCTGTAGGGAATTTATCCAGTTTGTTCTTGGTTTTAGCATTTGTTCCAATTGCTCCGAATAACAATTGAGCAACACGATTTTGAGCAATTTGATGATTTTCAAATCCGAGTATTATTGCATCAAAATATTCAGAGTCAATTGAATTAACAAAATCACTTGCTCCAAATACTACAAGAATTTTTTTAGTTGATGCTGGAAGTTTTCTTAACAGGGTCTCATTAATCGAGTCTAAAATGATGTTTTGTTTGGTTGCATGCACACCAATTATTATATAGTTTGAAGACTTGAATGAATTTAATTGTTCATCGTTTAATAAATTAACCGATGGAACTTGAATTGCATGAACATCAGTAAATAATTCAATTCCCTCTCTAAAAAACGTTGATTCACCACCAATACTTAGCAATGAGATTTTGATATTTAGGTTCATAAAAGGAAGAATTGATTCCTTATTTTTAAGTGCAACAATAGACTTTTCGAATTCAGTAGCTTGTTCAAAATGTTTTAGTTCATTCAGGTGTTTTAAACTGGTGGAATACCACGTTGTTGGAGCATCGACAAATTTTAATCGTGATTTCTTTTTATCTACACAAAAAGAAAAAAGTAAAATAAAGCCTAAAACAGCTGTAAATCGACCTAGTTTTTTAATATTGAAAGTCATTATTCTTTTTTTACAAAGGTATATGTTAGATGCGACTAATATTATTATTCCGCTATTCTGATATCAACAATAATAATTTAATTTAAATATTCTGAACAAATAATGATCCAAACAACTAAGTGTAAAAAATACACTAAGGTTAATATACAATTTTTTTTTTGTTTTGGGTCATTTTTTTTCTCAACAGCTTTCTTTACCTTTGTTAGAAAAATATAAGTAAAATCAATGATCAATCGCTCCTTAAGGGTTAATTTTGCAATGTATAAAGCTTGTTGCTAACAAAATTAATATGGATTTAACAGGAAAATACGGGTCTAATTCAGATCTAAACAAATCGATAGGACTTTCTAACCTTGGAACGCAATTTTGGAATCTAACTCATTCTGAACTTATTGAAGACTGTATCATTACTGGTGAGGGTATACTGACCGATACAGGTGCTTTAGCTATTGAAACAGGAGAATTCACGGGGCGATCTCCTAAAGATCGTTTTATAGTTCGTGATGAAATTACTGAAAACGCCGTTTGGTGGCGCGATGTTAATATTGGATTTTCACCAGAGAAGTTTGATGCCTTATATAA
>Ga0194116_10006829_pt1 | contig 12018 bp, 10 predicted proteins | sample TA2MahsurfametaG_4_FD_148617 | JGI IMG/M metagenome (GOLD analysis project Ga0194116, IMG submission 148617) | Freshwater microbial communities from Lake Tanganyika, Tanzania - TA2015008 Mahale S9 surface | ecosystem: Environmental > Aquatic > Freshwater > Lake | place: Tanzania: Lake... | reverse complement strand
AAGTCCACCGTGCAGGGGCCCGCTCCGCGGGCGGAGCGGCGTGTGCAGACTCTCGAGAACGGCGTATTCAATCTCACCGCGTCGGGTACCGGGCCGGACGGCAAGAAGTACTACACGGTTTACGCCGGAAAGACTGATGGCAAAGATTATCCGGTGAGCGGGCATCCGCTGGGCGATGCCTTCAACTTGATGCCATCGGGGCCCACGTCCTACGCTGCGGTGATCAAGTCCAAGGGCAAGATGGTTCGGACAGCCGAATCGTTCGGGTCGGCCGATGGCCAGACATTAAGTTTGGTCTACCACACCCATGATGAAACGGGTAAGCGATCGGCCGCCAGTCTGATCGTCTACGATCGGGTTGATCCGCACGAGGGCGACTGGGTGCTGAATCTCGCCAAATCCAGCTATCAAACCTCAGCACCGAAAAGTCTTGCGTATTCGTACCGATGGCACGGTGACACGCTCGAGTTTTCGAGCAGCGGTGAAAATTCCTCGGGCGCGATGACTCTCGGGCGGTTCAGTGCCAAGGTGGATGGCAAGGAGTACTCGCAAACGGGTATCGGTCAGGGCGGTACGATCACGTTGACCCGTGATGCGAAGGGGATGATCGTCAGTACGCAGCGTGTTGATGGGCGCGTCACGAATGTGCTCACACGCAGCTTTTCGGCTGACGGTAATACTTTGACCTTGAACGTCGACGTCAATCGACCTGACGGCAGCAAGGCGCGCAATGTCCTTGTCACGGAACGTGCGTGGTGATCGATCGTCAGTAACTCTGGGGGGCGGTCAGGCTCAGGGGGTCTGGCCGCTCCCCTGTCGATTTTTGCCTTATTGGCGTATTGCCAAATGTATTGTCTGAGCTGCCTTGGTAGCGGGTTTTCACTTGGATGGGTCGAGTTGCTGCAGCAGACGCCGCGAGGCTTTTTCGAGCAGATCGAGCACCAGTTCGAAGTCCGCGGTCTCGCCGTAATACGGATCCGGTACTTCTCGGTGCAGGCTCTCGCCGGCGAATTCCAGAAAAAGCCTCGCTCGTCCGCTTGCACCTTCGGGCGCAAGCTCTTGCAGTCGCGTAAGGTTGGCAGCATCCATCGCGAGCAGCCAATCGAAGCGTGCAAAGTCCGCGCGCTCGACCTGCCGCGCCCGTAACGTCGTCAGGTCATAGCCACGGTCACGACCTGCGGCAATCGAGCGTGGATCGGGTGGGTCGCCGATGTGATAACCATGGGTGCCCGCCGAGTCGACCTCGAGCTGCAAGCGCGGGAATTCGCGCTGTGCCAGTTCACGCAGCACAGCCTCGGCGGAGGGCGAACGACAGATATTGCCCATGCATACGAAAAGTATGCGCAAAGGGTACGGGTGGGGTCGCAAGCCTTATCTTTTCTTTGAGCGCCAGACTGTCGTCAGTCTTTGCGCCTCGGTAATCTGCGCGGGAGTCATGTTCCCTTCGATGGCGGCCTTGTATGCTTTTGCTTTTTCATTGCCTTGCGCTGCCGCCAAACCCCACCACATATACGCGAGCTCTTTGCTCTCGCCGACGCCTTCACCGTCTGCATACATGGCGCCAAGAATGAATTGAGATACCCTGTCACCTTGATCGGCGGCCCTGCTGAACCACTCGAAGGCAGTCACCTTGTCTTTGGCAACGCCATCGCCGGTGTAATGTTTGATCCCCAGTGCGCGCTGGCGAAGTCGGTTCTCGACGCGTTCTGCGCTCGCGATGTCCTCCGACCGTTCGTTAGCCGGTAGGCTTTGTTGAGAGTTCGGGTCGCCCCACTCAGAAGTATTTTGCGGTGCCGCCCCCGCGAAAGACGCGGCAAAAAGCATTAAACCGATCGACCAGAAGCCGATGTACCTTGCTTCCAATGGGCGTGAGCTCATAAGGTCAATATAGGATATTGCGGAGGTAACAGTCCATGACGCGCACCGTGGCTTTTCGGCAGATGGCTGATGGCACCCGCGCCGACTACGAGTTGTTGAATGAGTACGCTCGCGAATTTGCTGCCGGGTTGGCCGATCGTATTTTGGTTGCCCTACAGCGACTCGACACCTCACTAGAGGGCTACCCCGTCAGTCGCCTCGTTCATTCGCTGCAGACGGCTACTCGAGCCGAGGCCGCGGGTGCGGACGATGAGATGGTGCTAAGTGCTCTCATGCACGACATCGGCGATGACCTTTCGCCCTATAACCACGCGGCAATCGCCGCCGAGATACTCCGGCCTTATGTGCGCGCCGAGGTCACGTGGATTATCGAGAAGCACGGTCTTTTCCAGTCGTACTACTACGCGCATCATCTGGGGGGCGACCGTCATCTGCGGGAGCAGCTCAAAGATCACCCATGGTATGCCGCCTGCGTGCGTTTTTGCGAGTGGGACCAGGCCTCGTTCGATCCGGACTATCCATCGCACCCGCTCGATTATTTTGAGCCGTTGCTGCGGCGGATTTTTTCGCGATCCGTGAGTGATCACTCGGCAGATCCTAGTGCAGTTTGACTCGCGGCTCGGTCTGCGCAGCGATCAAGCGACCTAGTGTCGCGAGCGCGGTCTTCCATTAGCCGTGCAAGGCCACCTCGTGCATTTTGTACAGCGACAGATACATCCAGCGCGCAAACAAACCCTCAAGCCAGATGCTGCCGCCGGCGAAGTTTCCCATCAGGTTGCCGACGGTAGTGTAGTCACCCAAAGAAACGAGCGAGCCGAAGTCGCGATAGCGCCAAGGCTTCAGAGTTTTGCCGGCGAGCAGGCGGGGGATGGTCTTGACGAGGTAAGGCGCCTGTTGGTGTGCCGCCTGAGCGCGCGGTGGGACGGTGTGACCGGGATGGCCCTGCCACGCGGCGGCAGCGCAATCACCCATCGCAAAGATGCGCGGATCGTCGATCGAACGCAGGTTTTTATCGACCATGATTTGATTGAGCGGATTGACGCTGATGCCCATCTCGCGCAGGAAGGGCGGCGCCTTAACGCCTGCGGCCCAGACCACCATCTCGGCGGCAATCACCGTACCGTCGCCCAGTTGCACGGCCTTCGGTAAAACCTCGGCCACACGCGCATTGACGTGAATTTCGACCTCCAACTTTTCCAGCATGCGATGTGCGGCGATCGACATGCGCTGTGGCACGGCGGGCAGGATGCGCGGCGAAGCCTCGATCAAGTGCAGACGAATGTGCTTGTCAGGGTCGATATTGTCGAGACTGAAAGACACGAGCTCGCGAGTCGAGTCGTGCAGTTCTGCCGCTAGCTCCACACCGGTCGCACCGGCGCCGACGATGGCGACGTTGAGTTGCTCCGGTCGCAGCGGTTGCGTTTGCGCGTGCGCACGCAAGAACGCATTGATCAGCCGACGACGAAAGCGGTCGGCTTCCTGCGTGCTGTCGAGTGCAATGGCGTGCTGTAGGACGCCGGGTGTGCCGAAATCATTGATTCGGCTGCCGACAGCAAGCACCAGGATGTCGTAGCCGATTCTGCGCGCAGGCACGATTTCTTCGCCGTGCTCGTCTGACATCGGGCCGACCAGAACCTGACGCGCCTCACGATCAAGGCCGACCATCTCGCCGATAAAGATAACGAAAGCCGTGCCAGTGTGATTGCGCGAGGTAATCGAGCTCGTGCACGTCGAGATCTACGGTGCCGGCGGCGAGTTCGTGCAGGTGAGGCTTCCAGAAATGCGTTCACCCACGTTCGATCAAAGTAATGTCGGCACGTCCCTTGCGGCCGAGTTTGTTGCCGAGACGAGTGACGAGTTCGAGTCCACCGGCGCCGCCGCCGACGACGACGATGCGAGGTTTGCGAGCTAAATCGGGCATCCTGACCTTGGGTGTTGTCATGCCCCGATTGCGGCGGGGCTGAGTTGAGGGGCGCGCAGTGTCACGCTACCGCCATGACTCGACGATGCTGATCTGTTAGCCTCTCTGCTCGGCCGGTCGGCCACCAAACAGTAGGATGCGAGGCGATCAATGAATACCGGGGTTTTGAAGCGGGTTTTCTTGTCTTTGGCCGTTGTGGCGCTTGTACCGATCGGCGCGGCGTCCGACGTGGCCCTCAAGGATGGTGTGCTTAAAGATGCGGTGCTCAAGGATGTCATCGCTGGCGAGTGGCGGTCGGCTGACGATCAATCTCGCGACGCGTCTCGCCGACCCGGTGAGAGTCTGCAATTCTGGGGTTTGAAACCCGGTGCCAGCCTTCTCGAAGTGCAGCCGGGTGCGGGGTGGTGGACCCGCATTCTCGCGCCCTATGCGGCGCGGACAGGCGGTCGTTACTCGGCGACCGCCGCTGACCTCGGCAACCCGAACCTCTCGGAGGGCGCGCGCAAGGGGCGTGCCGACTTCGCGGCGGCCTATGCCAACGAAAAACTCTACGGCAAGGTCGAACTGGTGAACTGGGGCGCGACGGCAGCGCCGCTGCCCGAGAGCAGCTATGACTTTATTTTGGTGTCGCGTTCGATCCATGGCTGGATGCGTGCCGAAGGCGCGCTCGATCGCAACCTCGGTCTGCTGGCGCGCGCGCTCAAGAAAGGCGGTGTGCTCGCAATCGAGCAGCACCGCGGCAATTCGGGTGCGCAAGACCCGAAGGCCGAGAGCGGTTACGTCACTGAGGCTTTTGTCATCGCCGCGGTTCAGAAAGCAGGTCTGAAACTCGAGGCTCGCTCCGAGGTCAATGCCAATCCCAAGGACACCAAAGACCACCCCTTTGGGGTCTGGACGCTGCCGCCGACCCGCATTACTGTTCCCTATGGTTCCGGCAAGCCCGCCGATCCGAGCTTCGATCGCAGCAAGTACGATGCGATCGGCGAGTCCGATCGGATGACGCTGCGTTTCGTTAAACCCTGAGGGTATCGCCATGATTACTGTACGTCGTTGCATTTTCGTAGCCGCGGCTCTCATGGGTACGCCTGTCACGGGATGGTCGCAGGCTGCCACCGCTACGCCGGTCGCTGCGGCGTCGCCTTCTTCTTTGACCTTCTCCGCTCTTGAGGTCGGTCGCAGCGCCCCCTCGAAATCGGTGACTGTCACGAACAGCGGCGACGGACAGCTGCAGGTGACCGGAGCGACGCTGGCAGGTGCTGCAGCCCCTGACTTCAGTGTTGCCAACGGCTGCCGACTTCCGCTTTCCAAAAATCAGCGCTGCGTGATCTCGGTGGGCTTCAAGCCTACGGCCAGCGGTGCGCGCGAGGCTACGCTCAACATCGCGACCAGCGATAAAGCGCTGAGCGTGAAGCTTTCGGGGTCTTTGTCGTCGACAGCGCCAAAGATTGCGATGTCCCCGGCGACGCTGGCCTTGGGCTCGGTCAATGTCGGCAGTACCGGTACGGTGCAGAAGATCACCCTGAGCAACTCCGGCAATGCGGAGTTTTCTTTGAGTGGGGTACGCGCGAGCGGTGCCAACGCCCTCGACTTCCAGGTGAAGACCACTTGCGAGAGCAAGCTCGCAGCAGGCAAATCCTGCGACATCAATGTCGCTTTCACACCGAAGTCACCCGGTGACAAGAGCGCATCCATCACCATAGCGGGGGAAGCCATCGGCAGCCCCGCGACGACCAAGCTGTCGGGTACTGGCGTCGGCTCCAAGCTGGTCGCCAGTACGCTGCGTTTGGCTTATGCAGAACAGGCTACGGGCACCCAAAGCGCACCGCAGTCCGTGACGCTGTCGAACGGCGGCAACGCCAGCCTCAGTTTCAGCAAGATTTCGCTCACCGGGCCGAATGCGACCCATTTCACTCAAAGTAATACCTGCAATGCGAATCTCGCACCGGGCGCCAATTGCACGGTGACGGTGACTTACAAGCCGACGGCCGAGGGGCCGAAAGTGGCCTCGTTATCGATAGCTGGAAACTTTGGTACCGCGCCTTTTCTGATCGCGCTGTTTGCAGATGGCAAGAAGCCGATGCAGGGAGGTCTGTGGCGTGGCAAAGACCCCGTTTCGGGCAAAGGCCTGATCGGGCTGATCGCCGAGAACGGCAGCTCGCACTACCTTCGTGACGACGGTGTGCAGTACTTCGGTCCAAGTTTGATCAACGGCGAAAAACTCGAGGCGGCACTCTCAGTGGCTTCGGCCGAGGCTATTCAAGGTTCTGCGCGTGTTTCCGGCACGATCAAACAGGGCGTCTCGATTGCCGCGAAGCTGACCTACACACCGAAAACGGGCAGTGCCCAGTCGGGTGATCTCGCATTGGTTTTTGATGCGCTCTACAAGAAGACGAGTGGGCTCGACAAAGTGGCCGGCAATTACAAGACGACTTCCGGCGCGGCCCTGAACATCAGCGCCTCTGGCGTGGTGTTCTCGCAAGATGCCACGACGGGCTGTGTCATCAACGGCGCAGTGACCCTGATCGACTCGCGCTTCAATGCATACGGGCTCAAGCTGACTTTCACCAGTTGCAAGGGTTCGTCGAGCAACCTCAACACCACCACCGCGTTTGGTCTGATGACAGTCGACGACTCGGGCAAGGCGCCACGACTTTTGATGGCTGCCCAGGCTCTGCGACCGGGCTATGCAGTGAGCATCACGGCCGATCGCCAGTAGGGCGCTCAACCCTTCAGGACGATCAACGTCTCCGACTGCCGCCGAGTAGTGAGCCCAGAACGCCGCGGGTGAGTTCGCGCGCCAGCGACGAGCCGATCGAGCGCACTGCACTTTTCGCCATGGCGTCGAGGAGTCCGTCGCGTCGGGCGCTCGTCGACGCTGCGGGAGGGGCGGGTCTTGCGGGTGCTGCAGGTGCCGCAGGTGCTGCCGGCGCCGCGCGTTCGCGCAGAATTTCATGCGCACTCTCGCGGTCGATCGCTTCGTCATAGACCCCCGCAACCAAAGAATTTGTCATCATTGCTCGGCGCTCGGCGGTGGTGATGGGCCCGATGCGGCTTGCGGGCGGCAGCACCCAAGCACGCTGCGTTACCGTGGGCGCGCCGCTGCGGTCGAGGAAAGACACGAGTGCCTCACCCACGGCAAGTTCGAGAATCGCGTTCTTGATCTTCAGGTTGGGATTGGGCCGCATGGTGTCGGCCACCGCTGTCACGGCTTTTTGATCGCGCGGTGTAAATGCCCGCAGCGCGTGCTGTACGCGATGGCCGAGTTGGCCCAAGACCTTGTCGGGAATATCGAGCGGGCTTTGGGTAACGAAGTAAACGCCGACTCCCTTCGATCGAATGAGCCGTACCACCTGCTCAACCTTTTGCAGCAAGGCCGGAGGAGCCTCCGAAAACAGCAGATGCGCTTCATCGAAGAAAAAGACCAGTTTGGGTTTCTCGCGGTCGCCGACCTCCGGCAGATTTTCGAACAACTCTGCGAGCAACCAAAGTAAAAAGCAGGCGTAGAGTCGCGGGCTGCCCATCAGTTTTTCTGCAGCTAAAATATTGACGACGCCACGACCCTCGACGGTTTGCATGAGATCGTCGATGTTGAGCATCGGTTCACCGAAAAATCGCGCGCCTCCTTGCTGCTCGAGCTGCAAGAGCCCGCGCTGTATGGCGCCGATGCTCGCCGGACTGATGTTGCCGTATTCCGTTTTGAACTGCGCCGCATTGTCACCAACATGCTGCAGCATCGCACGTAAATCTTTGAGATCGAGCAGCAGCAGGCCGTTGTCGTCGGCGATCTTGAAGATCATCGACAGCACGCTTTCCTGTGTCTCGTTCAGATTCAAAAGCCGCGCGAGCAGCAGCGGGCCCATGTCGCTGATGGTAGTGCGTACGGGATGACCTTGTTCGCCCCAAAGATCCCAGAGCGTCACCGGACAGCCCGCCCATACGGGTTGCTCGATACCCAGGTTCTCGAGGCGCGCCTGCATCTTGTCGTTGAGTGTGCCGGGCTGGCAGATACCAGTCAGGTCGCCTTTGACATCGGCCATGAACACCGGGACGCCGATGCGCGAGAAGCTCTCGGCGAGCACCTGCAAGGTAATGGTCTTGCCCGTGCCGGTCGCACCCGTGATGCACCCGTGACGATTGGCGAGCGCGGGCAGCAAACCGATGCTGCCATCCGCATTCTTTGCAATCAGGAGGTCAGACATGGTTTGGCACCTGGGGCTTGGTCAGCGACTCTGCTTACCGACTCGGCTCACCGAGTTTGCGGCGCAACTCGGTCACCAGCGAGTTGACATAAAAATCGCCCGTCGACGCTGCAGCCTCCTCCAAAAACAGGCGCATCTCGACCGGATCTTGCGGCGTGGGGCAGCCTGTGAAACGACCCTCCATGACCCACATGGGATAACCCACGAGCCCGGCGAGCCGACCAAAGAGCGCGGAGCGATGTATGAGTTGAGCAGCGCGACAAGGGTCTTTGACCGCTTTGTTGAGGCCGTCGAGATGCAGGTAGCCAATCACGAAAAGTGCCTGCGGGTAGTCGCCGGCGACCGCAGCTTCACGGTGCACGACGCCCTTCTCACCCTGGCCCGAATAGCCGTAGACGCGGCCAAGCTGATAGCGGAGTCGCGGATTGCCGGGATCGCGGGCAACAGCGAGCTCGCAGGCTGCGATCGCAGCGGGCAGGTCGATATTGCTGCGCTCCACGCCCGCAGAAACTTTGAATGGATCGTCGGGATGCGAGGCCAGTCGATCGCAGCCTGTGATGGTCTGTGAATAGCGGCTGACATCGAATTTCAGTGCGCGATTCCAGCGCAACGAGCGAATCCTGCTGTCGTGTTGCCAGACGATCTGCAGCGATCCGTCGTTGTGTGCCGCAATGGCGGGCAGGCGGGCGCTGCCACCTTCGGGAATGGGCAGAGCTTCGGGCAAAGAAAACTGCGGGCTGCTTTTGCTGGCGCGGCTCGTGAAGAGACGGAATCCGCTCTCGCCCGCACGAGCCTGCCAAACCGCATGCACGGTGTCGCCTGCAAAAGCGAGAGTTGGAGCATCGGAGCGCGTGGCGCCAGCGTGCAGCGCGATGGGCTTTGACCAACTTGCGCCACTGTCGCTTGAGTGCGTGACGTAGGCGCCGTCGGGCGTTTCAGCACCCGAATAGTAGGCAGCAAAAAGATTCTTACCGCTGACCGCAATGGCTGTCGGCTTGCGCGGACAGCCGTTGATTTCCCAGCGCGCGTTGGCCACCCGACGACGCCACTCTGGCCGTTGATCTTTGACGTTCAAGGCGATGATCTCGCTATCACGATATCCGCCTTCGACAAGACGGATGCCGAGGAGTAATCGCTGCTCGGCATCGATGGCGGAAGTGAGCTGACAGCAGGGACAGACAATATCGGGAAGAATGATCTTGTCAGGCTCAAAGGTCTTGCCGCCGTTGCGCGAAACGGTGATCGCGAGCCGCCCCATATCGCCGTCGGACATGGTTCGGGTGTCGACCCAAGCGGCGTAAACCGTATTGCTTGCATCAACGGCAAGGGTCGCGAAAGCCCCGCCGTCATCTTTGGCGATGGTGTCGGTGATTGAGTCGACGTTCAGGCGTCGCGGCTCCTCGAACTTGCTCGCCGAGGCGTCAGATCGTGTGTAGAGAGCGATGGTTTCAGTATTGCCAGTCGCCGGATTCAGGGTATTGCCCGGAAACACGATGTGGATTCGGCCATCGGGACCCGCAGCGATTCGGGGTTTGCTGATTGCAAAGCCCCAGACGTCACCATCCGATTTATTGATGCGCAGCGGTGTGGAGTAGTTCTTGCCGCCGTCGACTGATCTTGCAAAGTAAAGATTGGTTTTGGAGTCGTGCGAGTGACCGCGCGCCGCGATTTGTGCTGCATTGGGCGCTGCGGTGTTTTCGCCTAGCCAGACGACGTTGATCGAACCGTCCGGCCCGATAGCGACGTCGGGACTTTGTGCAGCGCTGTCCGACGGACTGACAGCCACGCTTTGCTCGATGGCCAAGCTTTGTCCGACGGCCAAGCTCGCCGGTGCGTAGGCGACTCCCAGCAGCGCGATGAGGGTCCAAAGCGGCATAGGGCGAACTCCCGTTTGATCTGGCATGAGCATACGATAAGCCGAACGGTGTCATCTCCGCAAAGATCTGGTTGATCTTTATTTGCGCCTTCGCTGGCCGAGATCGCGCAGGCATGGCGAGAGGGCGACTCGCGGCTGATCGTCCGCTCAGGCGAGTGATTGCAGGTATTCGTGCAGCGAGCGACCGGGGCGACCCATGATTTTTTGGAAGGTGTCGGTCTTGTGTCCCGGCGTGCGACCGTCGGCGATTTCGGCGAACAGGCGGGCGACAGCATCGGAATGCCACTGGTTGCGGTGAAAGGGTCGAATGGCTTCCTGAAAAGCTTTGGCATCGCAGTCGTCGTAGGCGACCGGTTGACCGATGACATCACCGATCGCTCTGGCGATGTCGTGAAAGTTCATGACCGGGTCGGGGCCTGTAATGTCATAACACTGGCTATGATGCTGCGCGGCGTTGGGGTCGGTGAGCACATGCGCGATGAAGGCGCCGGCATCCTGATTATCGGTGAGTGCGACGGTGCCTGAACCCATCGGCATCGACAGCTTGCCGGTCGCGCGCGCGGCCTTGAGCGAGCCGCGAAAATTTTGCATGTAGAAGCTCGGACGTACCAAGGTCCACTTCATGCCCGAAGCCATGATCGCGTCTTCGGCGGCGATATGTGCCAGCGGAATGGGGCTCTGTGTACCACGAATCGCCTCGGGTGAGGACAGCTTGATGATCCAGGGCAAACCGCTTTCTTTGGCTGTGCGTACAAAGCTGGTTTCGAGTCTTTCCTGAAACTCACCGTTCGGCAGCACGAGCAGGGCGCAGTCGACACCTGCGAGAGCCCGCTTCACCGTGGCGGCGTCTTCAAGGTCGGCCTGAACGAGTTCGACGCCTTGCTCAGCCCACGCCGCAGCTTTGGCGGTGTCGCGGACCAGTGCTCGGAATTTCGATCCCTGAGCGAGTAGGGCGCGTGCCGTGGCGCCGCCGATATTGCCTGTGATGCCGGTGAGCAGAATCATGGTATCCCCCGAGTTCAATTCATTGAGAGTCGGGTAGTAGAGCTACCTCGACTCGAAGTCCAACAACAAGCGCATCTTTGATATCCGGAGAGCTGCCGGGATTGATGATGTATTGCAGATCGGGCTGTAGCGAAATGCGCTGCGATAGTGGCAGGCGCCAGGTGAGCTCGATGACGCTTTCACGCGCAAGCAGTTCTTCGCCCGCGAGCGCCGAGAGACGCCGTACTGGTCCCCCAAAGCGCGTCTGAGCAAGACCTAAAGCGAGGTGCTCGCCTTCTCGGTTAAGGAATGGTCGTTCCAAGACGAGGGCAGCTTGTGCGGTCGAGCCAATCGCATTCAGCTGCGGGTTGGCCGCACCCAGACGAAGCATGGCGAGTACTCGTCGATCGCCCGACTGCCACACTGGCCCTTCGATGAAGAGGTAGGTGCCGGCATTTCGCCGTGAGGTTTTTTCTTTGCCAGCGGCGAGAGCGTCGAACTCGTCGAACTTCGCTGTGTAGCGCCAATGACCGATTACTGCGCGGACTGCGTCTGCTTGATACTCGAGCTCGGCGATGGCAAGCGCACCTTCTTTTGAACTCAGTTTCAGAGAGGTTACGCGTCGCGGGTGATCTTCATCGATCGGTACGCCGTCGATGACGGCACCCTGCAGCAGCCAACTGTCGTTGACGCGCCACCGCCCGCGAAGGGCGAGGCCTGTGTACGGAAATATCGAGGGACCCGCCACGCCTGATTGCGCAGCGTCTATGCCGATGCCGAAAGTTGAATTGATCAGCGCTCCGCCGACGTCACTGGCATCGAATTCGGAGTTGAGATCGTAGATTCCCGCCTTGATGCTGCGGTCTGGCTCGGTTGCCGAGCCGTACTCGATCCACCCCTCGAGTACGCGCGCTCCGTGGTCGGCTTCAATATTGCTGACGACATGGGTATCGCCCACTTTTTCGCTCAAGCTCTTGCCGTTGTTGTGAATGACGTGCAAGTGCGAGCGCAGCCCGCTGACCGAGGACTGCCAGTCGAGAGTGAAACTGAGATTATCGAGATAGGCGCCACCTTGCTCGATTCCGCCTTGGGTATTACGCCAAAGATCGCCGGTATAGGTGATCGCGGCATTCCATGACTTTTCGTCTTTGATATCGGTC
>Ga0194116_10006828_pt1 | contig 12019 bp, 11 predicted proteins | sample TA2MahsurfametaG_4_FD_148617 | JGI IMG/M metagenome (GOLD analysis project Ga0194116, IMG submission 148617) | Freshwater microbial communities from Lake Tanganyika, Tanzania - TA2015008 Mahale S9 surface | ecosystem: Environmental > Aquatic > Freshwater > Lake | place: Tanzania: Lake... | reverse complement strand
ATCGAAGCATTCGGTGGTTTAGGTGATAATGATATTGAAAAACAAGACAAAATTATCAGAAATATAGCTAAAGAAATAGTAATTGATAAGACGATGTAAAAAAAATCTAATAATTAGATGGTAAAGGTCCATCCGTAATAAATTCACCAGTAACACCGTACGTCACAGGATAATTAGGCATAAATTCTAATTGATTGGGTTTATATCTTCTATTAAATAGTTCTTGTCCTTCATTAAAGGATTTACCCCAAGTATCAACACCAAAATTCGGCTGCGGTGGTTGTGCGTACATATCATCTGTAATTATTTTCGCTCTAGTTCCATATCCACTGGTTAATGGAGAATAATTAGGAGTGACTCCGACGGTTAATTTGCCCGCATCATTTGTGCCGGGAATACATTGTTTGGTTTTAGATAATAGTTTAGTTTTAGACGATGGCGAATAAGGCTGACAACCCGGGCAATCTATATCAGTAAAACATTGTTGTCCTGTTATAGCACACCTGGCAGTTGGTCCACAAAAATTCTTACAACTATATCTAGTATTTAATGGTAAATCTACTGTATGAGTAGTTCTATTACTAATAGTTTCACGTGAAGAAAATGTTTCTACAATATATTTTTCCGCAGCTAAGTAATCGATCATTCTAAAAATAATGAATAATAATATGAATGCTGTAAAAGGTAAAATAAATTTGTTAAAGGATAATTTCATATAATAAATTGATATTAAATTTTTTATATTAATTTAATATAAGTGATGTCTGATTCAAATAATGATACAAGTGCTATAGATGAAAAGAGAAAAAAAGATAAACTAAATTCATCGACCAATTTTGTATCTGATATAACAAGCTTTATAACCTTCGTAATAGGCGCAATTATTATAATCTTGCTATATTTTTCAAGTAGTGGATTAATTTTATTTATATGTAAACTAGCACAATCAAATATATTACCCACTGAGCCAAACTGTTATCCTTATACGAGTAATCAACCTGATATTGAGCAAATAAAAACAAACATTTTTACTGATAAACAAATGTCAATGAAATTAGAAATCCCAAATGACGGTAAAAACTCAAAATATGGAATTATTGGAATGTTTAAAAACTATAAAGAGAAATCTGATTCAAACTTTTTAGCAAATTTTTTGATATCTATTATTGAAAGTTTAATGCAATTTAACTATTCAATCATCAATAGTAGTATGAGTTTGTTAAATACTTTCCCAGAATCAGTCATAATTGGTGTTTGGCCGCCTGTAGTATTATTTGTATATATGTTTTCTTTACTATTAAATGTGGTATATTTTATTTATTTATGGTTTGCGAATATGTATTGGTTCTTTAAAACAAATACAAATGTTTCCGGAGAAGGTAAACCAAAGTGGCAGGACGTACATTTAATTAGCGTAAATCCTTTCAACTGGATAAGATGGTGGATAGCTTTTTGGTTGGTTATTTTTTCATTGTTTGGTTTCGTACCATTGTTATTCATTCCATTTATAATACCGTTATATTGCATTATTTCATGTCTATTTTATAAAGGCATATTAAATGGAAATACAGTATCTCCATTTTCACTAATTACAGAAATATTAAAACACTATAAAGTAACTATTGTAGTATTAATAAGTTTTTTTGTTATTTCGGCAGCATTTTCAAATTTAGGTCCACTTGCTGGAATGTTTTCAATTATAACTATTTTACTGATTTATTTTGGTAAATTTGGATTTAATATTTTTAAACCAATTCCAGAAATGAATTTGTCGCCTCTAGTTAGTAGCGAACAAGCAGACAAAAAATGTTCTGTACCGAGTAAATCCTTCCTAGGATCTTTTTTCGGAGGAGAAAAGGGTGATAATATCAGAAAAGGAGTTAAAAAATAAATTTCGTTCAATATTCGTTGAATATTACAAAAATATTATTATAAAAATATTATTACAAAAATAATATTACTTAAATAATACTTTATTAAAGTAATATAAGAATATGGGTAAAAATAAGGTAAAAACATCAAAATATCCTTTTGTAAGTATATGTACTCCTACATTTAATCGTAGACCTTTTATGCCTATAATTATCAAATGCTTTGAGAACCAAACTTATCCAAGAGATAAAATGGAATGGATTATAGTGGATGATGGTTCTGATAAGATTGAAGACTTGGTAGCACATCTTCCTTATGTCCGTTATTTTAAATATGATGAAAAAATGACACTAGGTAAAAAAAGGAATATTTCAAATGAGAAAGCTAAAGGGGATATTATTGTGTATATGGATGATGATGATTATTATCCGCCAGAGAGAGTACAACACGCAGTAGAACGTTTACAAGAGAGTAAGGCATTATGTGCGGGTTCAAGTGCCATGTTTCTTTATTTTAAACATATAAATAAAATGTTTCAGTTTGGTCCTTATGGTCCGAATCATGCAACAGCAGCAACATTCGCGTTTAAAAAAGAATTGTTACAAAAGACAAAATTTAATGAAGAATCGTGTGTTGCCGAGGAGAAAAAATTTTTAAAAGACTATACAATTCCATTCGTTCAACTAGATTCAACAAAATCTATATTAGTATTTTCACATAATCATAACTCGTTTGATAAAAAAGAGTTGCTAAAACAAATGCCAAATCCAACTATACACGAGACTGAGTTATTACCAAAAGATTTAGTAAAGGAACCAGATATTTTAAAGTTTTTTATGGAAGATATAGACAGTTTACTCGAAAACTATCATCCAGGTAGTCCGGATAATAAACCGGATGTTAAAAAACAGTTAGCAGAATTGAAAATAGAGAGAGAGAGAAAAATTCAAGAAATGAATAAACAACAATCTGAATATCAAGATACTATAAATAAAATAAATATGATAACAAACCCTGAAATAGTTCAGAAGAAAATAAACGAACAAGCGGTGATAATACAACAATTAATGTTTGAAAATAGCCAATTGAAAGAACAAGTTCAATATTTAAATAATAAAATAAAACAGCTTATTGTAGAGCAAATAGAAAAACGAAAAGATATAAAACAAATTGAATTATCCAATGATAGTCCAAAAGTAAATATAGTATAAAAGAATTTAGAGTATAAAAGAATTTAGAGTATAAAAGAATTTAAAGATAATTATTTATCCTATATATTAGAAAATAGAAATGTATCAGGATGATTATTTCAACCCAGATGAAAATGATTTCGAAAGTGAAAATCATGTAGAAAATATATTAGAAAAAGAAAAAATGAAGGATAGAGGGTATAATATTATTTATAGAAAGGCTCAGCGTCGTGATGGTAAAACATATAGTAAGAAAATTAAAATATATACTTCTAGTTGTACGGGTAATCGTATTAGAGATGCTGAGACTGGTGAATATTTTTCAAATATGGTAGGTTCAAAAGATGAAGATTTATTTTTTAAGGTTATTTTGGCAACCGGAGAGCGTCAAAGTAGTAATGGTTATAGTACATTGTTTTTCATTTCACCGCAACATTATGCGAATTATTTACAATGTGAAATCGACCAAACAATTGTGTCTAATTGGGAAAAGAGGCGTGACGCGAGATTATCTGATTTAAAAAAATCAAAGAGATCAACACGTGATTATTCTAGAGTTGGGTAAAAATAAATAAAATTTACTTATATATTCGTAATAATGTTTATTTTACGCGTTCACAATTTCAAATTCAAATATCGATTTTTATATAACGTAAATTTATATAAAAATAATTTATTATATTTTACTATAAAATATCTTCTTCATCTATATCATCTTCATCTTCAATTTCTTTCTCTCCTGTACCACTAGCATTTTCTTTTATATATTTTTCAATATAACGATAAATACGATTAATATCAAGTTTGTTAATTTCATAATTATCAAGTAAATTAACAATTTCACTGTTTTCATGGTTATTGCTTAATTCAATGAAAAAACCAAATAAATCCTTTTTATCCATTCCTAATTTCTGACATAATTTTTGTATGAAAAGTGAATTATTATATTCAGTTGAATATTTTGTCAATACCTTTGTAAATCTAATCTCAGAAGGATTATATTTATTTTTAGACGTAAATGTTTCATGGTTTAATTTTTCATGGTTTAATGTTTCATTATGTAATGTTTCATGGTGTAATTTATTGTTTTTAAAAGTTTTAATTAATGAACTCATTTCATTAAATTGCCAAATTTGTTTTTGAAATGTAATACGGTCAATATAATCGGCAAAACATATATTATCTAGCTGTGAAATATAGAATGGTATGGATTTTTTTTTATCCATCTTTTCAATGACATCTATAATATTTTCATGCCACAATAAACCAACACTAGTTCTATCGGTTTCATTCATAATATTATTATGTTGATTGAGTGGAAAATACTCATTTATTAATTTATTAGTTATTTTCTTTGTATCATCATTATAAGACTTAATTTCTAGAATATTATCTATTATTTCACACGTAAAAACCTCAGGTTTATTCTTGTATAAATGATATGTATTATTTAACTTTCTTAAATCACCTTGAAAATATGACATCAATTTGGTTTTTAAATTACTATTAATAGATGGGAATAACACATTAGTTATGTTTAATATTTGTAATTGGCTAGGTGTTTTTAACTCAATCGTGTTACATACCTTCATTAGTTCCTTGATTTTTTTATCAACTCTGTAGTTACCTATACAAATAATAGGATTCATAGTGACTTCTTCTAATTTTTGCTTTTTAGTTTTTTTTGGTCGAATAAGCTTAATGAGAGAATTTATACCTCCTTTGTCGCCATTATTCATGCCATCAATTTCATCCATTATTATGGCAATTTTTTTAACTTTCTTATTGAATAAGCTCATAATATTTTTGTCAGACATATTATGTTTGGTGATATCTTCAATAACAGATGTATTTCTAATATCGCCAGCATCATATTTAATAATATCATAGTTAAGGTCTTTTAAAATATTAACAACAAAAGATGTTTTGCCTGTTCCTGGATTTCCATAGACATAAATACCTTTTTTAAACAAAAGATTGTTTTTATTCGCTTCAAAATCTTTTAATACATTTTTGATTTCTTTTTCTTGTTCCTCTCTATTTAGTAGTTTATTTATATTTAATTGTTCCATTTTATATATTTAACAACATTCTTTTTATGTAGATTTCTACACAAATCACGTTTTTGTAAATATACATGTATTATTTCTCGACAAGTTTCCGAATTGTTTTCGATACAATAATATAGAATAAAATAAATATAATTGTTGAAAACCATATTTTTGTATCTATATTGTCTATTTTTAAGCCATAAATCAATATTCTCTCCAAGTATTTTGTCAAAGACTATATTATTATCTCTTCTAATCATATCGCGAACATAGTTGTCAAATAATGATATATTAGATTTGATTGTATGATGATATAAATTGTAATATGTTTTATTAACAAATACTAGATATCGTACAGGGATGAATTGTTTAATTATTTCAATAATATCATAAGGTAAATCAGATAGTGATAGTTTCATTATTCATATAATTATTATATATTCATATAATAATTATATATTCATTATTCATAATATTCATAATATTCAAACTAGTTACGTGTATTTACGAAATGCTCTATTTAGGCAGTTTGACATGGATTATTGACACCATAAGTTATGCCATCCCATGATATTCCACATTTCTTAGCCCATGTATATTTAGAACACATTCCATTTGAACCTGTATACGCAGGAGTATTAAATTTCATGCTTAGATGTTTATCTCCGGTTGCTGGCGGACATGTTCCTAAATCTTTTACATTAATACATGTAGCATTATTTCCGGAACCGTCAACTAGCCAATAATCAGGACATTCCGTAGTCATAGGAGGCCATTGAGTATCCTTTGAAAAACTAAGCGATACACCAATAAATACAAGAGCGATAATTAATATAATTACGGCAGCAAAGAGAACGATTTTTTGAAAACTTTCCATATATATAAATAAAATAAATATATTTTATATTTGCTTATTTTATTATTTGCTTATTTTATATAAATGGAGCAACTAAATAATGGAAGGATAAATATTAAATCACCGAATACTTTGGCATTATTTAAAATGTATGATAAAATACCTGCTAACCAATGTGTAACCTTTAGGAATGCAACAGAGGGTTTATGGAATGACACAACTTTGTCAAAAGTTTTTTTCTCTCAACAGAATATTCAAATACTCCAAAATGGTATAAGAGCAGGTGTATATCACCGTTCAAACGGACAATATGTAGTAGGTCCTCAAGATTGTGATTCGCTTAAGATTATTATGAGAAGTGTTTTTCTCCAATATTCAGCAAACCAGCCTTCAAATATTCCACAACAAATTGAAGAACTAAATAAAATAGTTCTTAATTACTGCATACAACAGGTATATAGTGAAGCGCAGGGTTATATGAAATATATAGATGATGCTAGTACATTGGTAGTACCAATCGCTCATCCAGTTCAGGCAAGTAATACGGATAGACAACTTGAATTGAAGAGCTGGTTTTAATCCACCTTTTGTTAACGCAAGTCGCTTCGCTTAAATGTTAAAACGAATTAAGATCTAAAGAACTTATTTTTATATCTTTCTCTCCAACTAAAGAAATAAAGAGTTACTTAGAAGAGGGAAAAAGAGTTGACAACTAGTTAGAAGCAAATTTTTACAGATGATCTTTGGATAAGATGTTTATATTTATAAGTATTTGAATATATAAAAAAATAAAATATATTCAAATATCTCTAATAAGATAATAAAATTTCTAAAAATGTAATTTTATATTACTTTTAATCATCTTCCACAGTTAAGCTTTGTTTCTTTACAATTTTTTTTACAGCACTTTTTGATACAACCTTCTTTTTTGGATCGCCATTCATTACTCTTGTTCTCTCTTCTTTATATTCAATATACTGTTCTTTTAAAGTTGTTAATTCATTTAACCACATCTGATTAATAGTAGTAGATTTCACATTTTCTAATTCAGCCTTTTTATCATCGTGTTCCTTATTTAATCTTTCTACATTTTCTTCCGTTACTGAATCCATAGGCATTTTAACTAAATATTGATAATTTGTATCATCGTCAATAATATCATATCCTTTAGTTTGTAACATTTCTACAACCTGTTCCCTCTTCTTCTTACGCAAATCAATCGTTCCATCAAGATTTTCTTTAATATATTTAGCCTTATTTGTAAGTAATATTAATTCCCTCTCTAAATTATGAATCATGAAATCTTTTCTAGTTTGATACAATTTAAATCTGACATCATAATAAGAGTCAATAATATCAGAAACCTTTTCGAATTTTTGTAGAGTATCATTAGAATCAAATAAGTGCATGTTAGTTGTAGTGTTTGTTGTATAAAGCTTCAATAATTTCTCGAGACCATTACATCCATGATCGCCTTTTAACTGTTCTATTTCTTCTAGTTTTCCCTTGACAAATGTAATAGTGAAATCAACATTCGTATCTTTACTCATATCTTCGTAGTCCTTGATAATTGCTGGAATTTTATTTTTATCTTTATCTTCACCAGGACTAATCCAATGTTCGAGTAACTCCTTAAAATCTTCAGTCCAATAACCGACAGGCAATTCGGTAACTCTAATTTTGTCAACAGCAAGTTTTTCATAGATTCCTTTAATCAAGAATTTGTCATCAGAAATCTTTGTAATTTTGCCTTTAAATCCTTCATAATAAGGAATGAATTCAATGTCATCTTCAAGCGTAGCTACCTTAGGCTCAATATGTCTTAATTTATTTTGTAAATATTGAATAATTTGTAATGGATTATAAGACATAATATCAGTGCTAAAACCAGTACCAATACCCTTAGACCCATTGACAAGAATCATTGGAATAATCGGAGCATAATAAATCGGCTCAACAGATAATCCATCATCGTTTAAATATTCAAGAACATTATCGTCTGTTTGTTGGAATATTGTTCTAGTAATTTTATTTAATAATGTAAATATATATCTTTCGGAAGCACTATCTTTACCACCCTGTAATCTAGTTCCAAACTGACCGTTAGGTACAAACAAATTAATATTATTTGAACCGACAAAGTTTTGGGCCATACCGACGATAGCTGCGTTTAAACTGGCTTCACCATGATGATAACCAGAATGCTCCGAAACATAGCCGGAAAATTGTGCGACTTTAATTTCTGTCTTCAAATTACGTTTAAACGCAGCAAATACAATTTTTCTTTGTGAAATTTTGAGACCATCCATCAAATTAGGAATACTTCTATCGCAATCATATTTAGAGAAGTGAATTAATTCGCGATTAATAAATTCTTCGTAAGAAACATTTTTCTTGCTAGTATCAAGATAAGCATCTCTATCATATAATTTCAACCAATCTTTTCTATCGTCAGCTCTTTTCTTATTAAATACCATATCGATCGCATCATCCGATTTCTTACCATTAAACTCAAACTCGACAATTTTTCTGTTTTCAAAATATTCTCTAAATTCTTTGCCAGTACTAGTACCTAACCCTTTATAATATTTAATAGTCCAACCCTTAACATCATTTTGCTCTTTCCAGTCTTCAAATTCTCCATCATTATAGAAATTTAATTCGTTGGATCCTTTTTTTGCTTTCAAAATTGGAGTATTCATAAATCCAATAAATCCAGGAATTTGTGCGAGTGTAGGCCATTCGCAAGAGAATAAATTAATACCAAGACCTTTGATATGGCTGCCATCTAAATCTTGATCTGTCATAAATATTACTTTACCATATCTCAAGTTCTTATAAACAGCTTCTAAATTCAGATATTTATTTCCAGTTACAAGACCGAGAATTTGCTTGATCTCAGCAATTTCTTTATTATCGGCAATTTTTTTGACAGGTTCACCGCGAACATTTAGAAGTTTGCCTTTTAACGGATAAACTCCGACAATATTACGGTCTTCGGATGACAGTCCTGAAAGAATACCTGCCTTAGCTGAATCTCCTTCACAAAGAATCAACATACATTCTTTAGATTTATCAGTCCCAGCCCAATTAGCATCAGTTAATTTAGGAATACCTCTAACAGATTTAGTCTTGGTTCCGTCTGTCTTTTTAGCAGCCTTGGTTTCCTTTACTTCCGTTAATTGTAAAGCAGCATCCATGACACCCATTTTAGCAACTTTTTCGATAAATTTATCACTGACTTCACATTTTGATCCGAATTTAGATGAAGGTGTATTCATATAGTCCTTAGTTTGGCTGTCGAATGCTGGATTTTCGATATCACATCTCAAGAATAAAATCAATTGTTCTTTGATGGTATTTGGATTTACTTTTGTCTTCTTTTTCTTTTCAATAAAATCAACTAATTTTCTAATAATTTGATTTAAAATATATTCGACATGTTTTCCACCTTTAGAAGTATGAATACCATTGACAAATGATACTTGAACGAATTCATCTGCTGGCGTGAGGGCTACAGCATATTCCCATCTTTCACCATGATCTTCGTAAACTCTCGGAGCATTAGATTTGTCGCCAATATACATGCTAATATACTGTTCAAAATTTTTGATAGGAATTAATTCATTATTATATTTAACCTTAATATTTTTATCTGTAATAGCACCGATATCATAAACACGTTTCTTAAGAAGTGATATCATATCTGGTGTAAGACCCTGAATACCAAGTCTATTAAAATCAGGTTTAAACGTAATCTTAGTATATGGTTTCGTCTTACATTTGGTGATGGAAGGCTTACAAATTTCATCCAAATTATTTTTATATTCTTGAATATATTTAAGTCCGCGAATATGATCGACCGTTTCAATACGACCATAACTAGACCAAATTAAAACAAGTTTAAAACCAAATCCGTTCTTACCACCGACAATTTTTTTTTCTTCTTTATTATAGTTTGTTGAAGTTCTTAAGTGTCCGAAAACAAGCTCAGGAATCCAAATACCGTCCTTTTGAGCGACATCGATACCGTTGCCATCATTAATCATAGTAATTGTACCATCTGGTTCAATGCTAATGTCAATATGAGTAACAGGTAAAGCATTTTCAAGTTTCTCATCAACTTTGGTGTTCATTCTTACAACATGATCGCGACAATTAACAATACCTTCATCAAATAATTTAAATAGACCAGGAATATAATTAATATTTTTTTCAACAATTTTATAAGGGGAACCCGAGTGGTTATCGCTATCTTCGCTCATAATCCACATATCAGCATCGATGCTTTCAACAGATCCGATATATGTATCTGGATTATCCAGGATATGCTGCTTATCGGTTTTCTGTTGAACGTCGAAGAATAACTCGGTATTAGCGTCGTTAGCACTCATTGTTAATATAATATATAATTTTGTTTTTAAGATATTTTTAAAATCAATTTTATTTAAAAATAATTAAATTATAATTTTATTTTGATTTGATAAAATAAAATCAAAGTAAATATTATTATGCATTCACAACGAAAATTTACACCAGGCTCGAGAACAAGTACATCACGTATTATAAATTATGTTGCCGCATATAATGCTTTATATCCAAATCAATCAGAACAAATAAACTGTTACTGTATACCTGAGAAATATGATAAAAACACACCTGGATCACAGGCAGCATCCGCAAAAGTTTCATATGCTACACGAATCTCTCAGGTTATTCAATCAAAAAAAGGCGGAAACGTCCAATATGGTAATTTTTATTTAGGACAACCATTAAATGTTAATTATTTAGGTAAAACACAGGGTATGCCTGGTGGAAGTGGAATGCCACCTGTAAATAGATTTTAATCGCGTTATAAAATATTGACTTGTTAAAATATTGACTGGTGTAAAATATTGACTTGTTAAAATATTTACTAATTTAAAAATATTTTCTCACTTTAATTTATAATGCAAACTACAGGAAGTCGCGCTCAAGTATGGCATGGAACCGCAAAAAAGACATCTGGTGGATTAACCAAAAGTAATTTGATGAAGAACAAACATGGACGTATTGTTTCAAGAAGAAAGCATGCTTCTGGAAAGAAAACTATTAAGAATCTTAAAAAACTTGGATATGTTGCCAAAAAAGGCCAATTCAAATTATTTCGCAAAGGAAATAAGAGTAGAAAGATGAAGGGAGGAATGGCCTATGGAGGCCCATTATCTCCACATTCATTTGACGGACAAGGTGTTGGTACTTCTGGCGTAGCTCTTCAATTTGTAGCTGGTAACGCTGCTTAAATTAGCAATCAACCCATTCAGTTCTAATAAATTTTTCATAAACAATATAATCTGCGAATTTATAATATAAATATTTTTCAAAATATCTCTTACTTACAATGAGCTTATTTGAATTTATAGTACAGTACTTGTTGTAAAAATTATATAGATCATCAAAACTAATAAGTGAAAGTTTATGGTTCTCTTTAATTTGTTGTTTGATAAATTCAGTGGAATTTTGTATATCATTTAATTTATCCCAAATAGTAGATGTAATATTTAAAACATATTTATCATCAATAATTTCAGTGGAAAAGAAATGTTTTAATACACGAATAATATTCTCTTCGGACAAAACGTTTTTATTTTTAGACCATTGTTTAAATAGGGAACAAATTTCATCAATTTCAAGTTCATTTTCAAAATCTGTTGATAGTGAATTATTAATTGTAGTTTCCCAAAACTGAATGAAGTCTTTATATATAGGCAAATATTTGCTTGTTACTCCAATAAATGAATCTGTTTCTTCATTATACGGAATATTTAATCTTAGTATGTTCTTAAGAGAGTTGGAAAAAATAACGACTGGTAAATTATTGCTAGAGAGAAATTGCTTCCAAATAAAATGTATATTTTTCCATTCAATTCTAAAATCATCAGAAGTTTTTTCGATATATTCGCCAACAAATTTTTCGACTAATCCATTTTCAGTTGTATTTTTTAACGTATATACATAATTAACAAGCTCGTCGTCTGCTGTTGTATTTAGAAAATTATCAGAATTTAAAT
>Ga0194116_10006819_pt1 | contig 12030 bp, 10 predicted proteins | sample TA2MahsurfametaG_4_FD_148617 | JGI IMG/M metagenome (GOLD analysis project Ga0194116, IMG submission 148617) | Freshwater microbial communities from Lake Tanganyika, Tanzania - TA2015008 Mahale S9 surface | ecosystem: Environmental > Aquatic > Freshwater > Lake | place: Tanzania: Lake... | reverse complement strand
CATTAAAAACATCGGGGTGGGCTTTTTCAACTTCGTCGAGCAACAGCACGCTGTAGGGCTTGCGGCGCACTGCCTCAGTGAGGTAACCGCCCTCCTCATAGCCTACATAACCCGGCGGCGCGCCGACCAGCCTTGCGACCGAATGCTTTTCCATGAACTCGCTCATGTCGATGCGCACCAAGTGGTCTTCGCTGTCGAACAGGAAGGCTGCCAAGGCCTTGCACAACTCGGTCTTGCCCACACCCGTGGGGCCCAGGAACAAAAAAGAGCCGGTGGGTCGATTGGGATCGGACAAGCCCGAGCGAGAGCGGCGGATGGCGTGAGCCACCGCAGAAATCGCCTCGTCCTGACCCACCACCCGCTGGTGTAACTTGTCTTCCATTTGAAGCAGCTTGTCGCGCTCGCCTTGCATCAGCTTGGAGACCGGAATGCCGGTGGCACGGGCCACCACCTCGGCGATTTCCTCGGCTCCAACCTGGGTGCGCAACAACTTGGGGGCGCCAGCCTTGACCTGCTCGCTGGCCTGAGCCTGCTTGAGATGTTTTTCCAGTTCGGGCAACTTGCCGTACTGCAACTCGGCCACCTTGTTGAAGTCGCCCTTGCGGGTGTACTCCTCGATTTGGTGACGAATGTGGTCGATGGCCTCCATGACATCTTTAGAGCCCAGGGCCTGAGCCTTTTCAGCACGCCAAATTTCCTCGAGGTCTGCAATTTCCTTTTGCAGCTTGGCAATTTCTTCCTCGATCAGGCCAAAACGCTTTTGCGAGGCCTCGTCTTTCTCGCGACGCACCGCTTCTCGCTCGATCTGCAACTGAATCAGACGGCGATCGAGTTTGTCCATCACCTCGGGCTTGGAATCAATTTCGATCTTGATCTTGGCCGCCGCCTCGTCGATCAGATCGATGGCTTTATCGGGTAGGAATCGGTCGGTGATGTAGCGGTGGGAGAGCTCCGCCGCCGCCACAATGGCCGGATCGGTGATTTGCACCCCATGGTGCTTTTCGTATTTCTCCTGTAGGCCGCGCAGGATAGCGATAGTGGCTTCCACAGAGGGCTCGTCAACCAAAATTTTCTGGAAGCGTCGCTCCAGGGCAGCGTCCTTCTCGACATACTTGCGGTACTCGTCCAGCGTAGTGGCACCGACGCAATGGAGCTCGCCCCGGGCCAGCGCAGGTTTGAGCATGTTGCCGGCATCGATGGCCCCCTCGGCTTTGCCCGCCCCGACCATGGTGTGCAACTCGTCAATGAAGACGATGGTCTGGCCCTCATCCTTGGCCAGCTCATTGAGGACCGCCTTGAGCCGCTCCTCAAACTCACCCCGGTATTTGGCACCGGCCAGCAAAGCGGCCATGTCCAGCGACAAAACCCGCTTGCCCCTGAGCGAATCGGGCACCTCGCCGTTGACGATGCGTTGGGCCAAGCCCTCGACAATGGCCGTCTTGCCCACGCCGGGCTCACCGATAAGCACCGGGTTATTCTTGCTGCGCCGCTGCAGGACCTGGATCGCGCGTCGTATCTCATCATCGCGGCCAATAACCGGATCGAGCTTGCCAGCCTGCGCCCGCTCGGTCAGGTCCAGGGTGTACTTGCGCAGCGCCTCGCGCTGACCTTCCGCCTCGGCACTGCCGACCTTCTGGCCACCACGCACGACCGCAATGGCTGCCTCAAGCACGGATCGGGTCATGCCGTTCTCACGCGCCAGGCGTCCGATATCGCCTTTGTGATCGGCACAGGCCAAAAGAAAAAGCTCGGCGGCTATGAAGGCATCGCCTCGCTTGATGGCCTCTTTCTCGGTGGCCTGGAGCAAACGGGCCAGGTCCGGCCCGATCTGGATCTGATCCTGCCCCTCAACCTGAGGCAGCTTCTTGAGGCCCGCTTCCACCGCCGCCTCCAGGCCGCCGAGATTGACCCCAGCCCTTTGCATCAAGGCCCGCGGTCCCTCATCTTGTGAAAGCATGGCCGCCAGCACATGAACCGCCTCGATGTAAGGCTGGTCGCGCCCAGGGCAATCGACTGGGCATCGGCCAAAGCCTGCTGAAATTTGGTGGTCAGTTTGTCTTGACGCATGACAACTCCCGATACGAATCACGATGTAACTTGGGTCGCTCCGCGCTATTTCAAGGCTTGCCCTGCATCCAGGGGGGCGCAACAAATCACCGGCACCCCAACACTCAATCGCAAGGCGATCGGACCTCTACTGCCTAGAATCAAGAGATGAACATCCATCAGGTGAATGTTAGCTACATCGTCGAGCAGGACCGGCTGCTTGTGCGCATCAATAGCCAGGGAGGTGAGGAGTTTCGCATCTGGCTGACGCGCCGCTTCAGCCTGCAATTACTGCCCGTGCTCAGCCATAACTCGCAGGAACAGCTTCGTGCCCACCTCCCGGCGCCCGATCCGGCAGCGCCACCGGCCGAGCAGCGCGAGCAGATGGTGCACAACTTCAAGAAGGAGGCGGCTGTCTACGAGGGCGACTATCAGACCCCATTTCGCGATCAGCCCAGCGCCCTGCCGCTGGGCGATGAGCCCCTGCTGGTGACCGAGCTCAAGCTGAGCCCCTTGCGCGCAGGCAAGCTTGAAATGGCCCTGATCGAAAAACTGCCCCATCGCCAACGCGATATGCAAATCGTGATGGACATTACCCTGACCCAGGGGCTGCTGCGACTGTTGCATTTGGCGATCAAGGGGTAAGGATGGCTGCAGGGCGCTGAGCTCAAAGCGCTGCCCGAAGCGGTGGTGCAGGAGCCGACGGCGGCCGACGAGGCCGAGCCCAGCCCGACCAAAGACAAGCCGCGCTACCTCAACTGAGGGGATCGCGGCACCCACAGCCTCCCTGGTCATGATGATCAGGATACCTGTGTAAGCGCATAGGCGCGGATCCCACGACCCAATGAACGCGGCCCAACTGGTAGGAGCGCCGCCCTCGGCGCGATGAGGCCTCGTCTCAGCCTCTGACTGCCTCCAGCGAGAAGCCAGCGATCTTCTTGTAGTGGTCCGACAGCGCGCGCAACTCATCCTGGCTGATGACATCATCAATATGCCGGAATGGACGGTCACCACTGAGCTCCTCCACCCGGATATTGATCACATCGGGAGGCTGGCTGCGGTTGGTCAGTACCACCCGGGCGGTAGCCTCCCGCCGCTGGGCTTCATAGGCCGACAGCGCGGCCACCGCATCGCCGCCGCGCGCCAACTCGGTGGCCAGGGTGCGTGCATCAATCAGGGCCTGGGCCGAGCCATTGGAGCCCCGCGGGTACATCGGGTGGGCGGCATCGCCCATCAATGTCACCCGGCCAAAAGTCCACTGGGGCACCGGATCTTTGTCGACCATCGGGTATTCGAGGATCTGATCGGCGTTACGAATCAGGGCCGGCACATCGAGCCAGTCGAAGGTCCAGTCCTTGAAAATAGACGCGAAGTCTTCGGCCCGACCGCCTTGATTCCAGTCGTTCATGACCTGACTGCAGCCCTCAATCTCGGCCATCCAATTGATCAGCTGCAGACCCTGGCTGTCGATGTTGTCGATGATGGGGTAGATCACCATCTTGCCGGTGCGTATGGACCCGACGCGCATATAACTTTTTCCGCTCAGGATGGGCTTGTGCCGGGTCACGCCGCGCCAGGTGTTGATGCCAGCAAAAGCCACCTTGTCGTCGGGATAGAACTGCTTTCGTACCGCCGAATGGATGCCGTCACAGGCAACCACAACACTCGCACGCACCGGATCGAGTGCCCGACCCTGTGCGTCGGTAAAGTGCACGGAGACGCCCGATGCGTCCTGACTCACGCCGGCGCAACGATGACCGGTGTGGATCCGCTGCGTCCCGAGCTGCTTGAGGGCGGCTTCATACAAGATGCGGTGCAGCTTGCCCCGGTGTATGCCGATCTCCGGCAAGGGATAGCCCGCATGACGGCCGCGCGGCTCGCGGTAAATGAACTGTCCGAAACGGTTGAAGAAAACGCTCTCGAGGTTCTCGATGCCCGCCGCCTCCAGCTGAGGCTGCACCCCCAGGGCTGAAAGCTCCCGCATCGCATGAGGCAACAGGGTGATGCCCACCCCGAGCTCCTTGATCTGCGGCACGCTCTCATAGACCTCGCAGCGCAGGCCCCGCTGGTGCAGCGAGAGCGCAAAGGACAGGCCGGCGATGCCGCCGCCTATCACCACAATCGGGTCAGCGCTCATTCAGCGGAGATGCCGTTGCGCTTGATCACCGCGCCCCAGCGGGGATAGTCTTTCTGACCGATCTGCGCCAACTCATCGGGCGTGGAGGCTGACGGATCCATACCGGCACGACCGAGCAAGTCCTTGACCTCATTGCTGCGCACGATAGAGGCGATCTCGGTATTGAGCCGGCTCACCACCGCTACCGGAGTGCGGGCGGGGGCGTAAAAGGCGTACCATAGGTCGACCTCCACACCCTTGACACCCTGCTCCTCAAAGGTGGCCACGCCCGGCGAAACCGGGTGTCGCTTGGGACTGCCCACCGCCAGGGCGTTGAGCTTGCCATCGCGCACAAAAGCTTGCGCAATATGCACCGGCAAAAATCCCACATTAAGCTCACCGGAAAGCAAGTCCTGGGTATATCCGGCCGATCCCCGATACGGCACATGCAGCATGAACAGCCCGGTTTGAACTTTGAACAGTTCCATCGCCATGTGGTGCGGCGTTCCGACACCGGGCGAGCCAAATGAAATGGATCCTGGCCGCGTCTTGGCCTGGGCAATCAATTCACCCATCGACTTGATGCCCGTCTTGGGATGGGCCACCAACATCAGCGTGCCGTAGGCGGCCATGGAAATTGGCGCGAAATCCCTGATGGGGTTGAACGGAACATTCTTGTACATCTGCGAGGCCATCATCATGGTGTTGGCCCCCATGAGCAGGGTATGACCATCGGTGGCCTTGGCCACTGCGTCGGCACCTATATTGCCGCTGGCTCCAGGCTGGTTCACGATGACCACCGGCTGACCCAAACGCTCGCTCAGCCGAGGCCCTACCGCGCGAGCAATGGTGTCCATACCCGTGCCGGCGGTAAAGGGCACGATGATGCGCACGCTCTGCGTCGGCCAGCTCTGCGCTGCTGCACTGACGGCCAGTACGCAAGCCCCCAGTGCCATCAGGCCCTGCCCAAAATGTTTAAACGGTTTCATTGGTGAGTCTCCTTCCATCAAGATACGGCGCGCCGCAGGTGGGCCCTGGATTCAGAGGGGCCCGATTCCAAAGAGCGCCTGCGCGTTGGTCTGAAAAAATTTCTTCTTGTCCTCGGCGCTCATATCCATGCGCTCGAGCAGCCCCACTTCTTCCACAGCATACTGATAGGGATAGTCCATCGCGTAGAGAACCCGGTCCACGCCTACAATCAATTGGGTGAACTTGATCGCCGGCTCCCAAGCGACGCCGCTGTTGGTGATGTGGAAGTTTTCGCGCAAATAGTCACTGGGCTTTTTCAAAAGCGGCTTGATGCTCTCGTAACGCTTGGAGCGCACCGTGGCCTGGTGCATGTAGTCGAGCCGATACGACCAAAAAGGCAAGGCCTCGCCCATGTGACCGATGATCATTTGCAGCCTGGGGAAGCGGTCAAACACGCCCGCGGTAATGATGCGCAGCGCATGCAGGCCGGTCTCGACGCCAAAGCCGTAGATGGCTCCGTCGAGCCCACACTCCTGAAAGGGCTCGATCATGTTGCGCGGCAACGAGTTGGGGTGCAGATAGATCGGCACGCCGTGCTGCTCGGCGGCGGCAAAGATGTCCCAGAACTTGGGGTCAGACAGATACTGGCCGTGCGTGTGCGAATTGATCACAGCGGCTCGAATGCCCAACTGCCGCACACCCCGATCGATTTCCAGGGCAGCCGCCCGAGGATCTTGCACTGGCAGGGTGAGCATCCCGCTAAAACGCTTGGGGTGACGGCTGATCGCATCGGCCAGAAAGTCGTTGGCAAACCGCGCAAAAGACACCGCCGTGTCCGTTTCCATGATCTGCACGCCCGGGGCCGTCAGCGCCAAAACCTGATGATCGATTCCCGCCCCATCCATATGGGCTAGACGCACCTCGTCGAGATCCTGCAGGCAGCGCATAATGTGTCGGGCGCGCTCGCTGGGACTGCTCATGTAAAAACCCATCAGGCCCTTGAAGCCCGGGTCGACATCACTGCCTGCCAGGATCTTCTCGTAGAGGCGGATCATTTCCGGCGGGGCAAAGGCCTCTTCGGTGGCAATACGCAGATGGGGTCGGGCAGGGGTGGGGGTCATAGGACAATGATAAGTTCACAACCGATCGGTCACCCACATTCGGGTCAATAACCTTGCAGGGGCCTTTTAGGGGCCATCTGACGGCGCAGACTACCCCGGCCCGGCGTTGTCTGCAGCCAGCCCCCAACGCGCCAGCGCCGCATCGTCACTGACCCGTGCATCGACCCAGCGTGTCCCCTCCGGCGTGACTTCTTTTTTCCAGAATGGCGCTTGGGTCTTGAGATAGTCCATCAAAAATTCGCAAGCCTGGAAACTCTCGCCCCGATGGGCCGAAGTGACGGCCACCAACACGATCTGGTCGGCTGGCTTGAGCAGGCCGACCCGGTGAATCACCCGGGCGGCATAGATGTCAAAGCGCCCCAGGGCCGCGTCGATCATCAGCTCAATCGATTTTTCAGTCATCCCAGGGTAATGCTCGAGCTCGAGCGACTGCACCGGACCGACCTGCACCGGCGCACCACGCTGCAGCTGGGCATGCCGGTCGCGCACGGTACCCACAAAGCTGCACACCGCACCCACGCGCAGGTCTTGGGCGCGCAGCGCCGCAAGTTCGGCCCCCAGATCGAAATCGGCCGTCTGTATCGACACCCGTGCTACCACGCTCAACCTCCGGTCACCGGCGGGAAAAAAGCCACCTCGCAGCCTTCTTCCAGCGCTTGCGTCTCGGGACACAGGCTCTGATCGAGTGCGGCGCGCACCGGCCGGCTGCGCGCGAGCGCTTGAGCGTGCGGATCGCCTCGGGCGATCAGCTCATCGCGCAGCTGACCCACCGTCTGGGCGGCCGTCATCCATTCTTCGCCTGGCCCGAGGGCCTCGCGCAAGGCGGCGAAATACCTGATATGCACGCGCCTCATTGCAGCAGATCCGAAAAAGCCAGAAAGGCCACCCGATCGCCCCAGGCGATCGCCTGGCCAGGCGGCGTATCCACCAAGCCATCGGCCCAGACGGCCGAAGTCAGCACGCCCGAACTCTGGTTGGGAAACAAATCAAGTCCCCCCTGCGGGTTTCGACGCACTCGCAGAAACTCACGCCGCTTATCGGGCCGGGGCCAGGCAAAGTGCGCCGGCAAAAAGTGCGCATCGGGCCGCTGGCCACTGGCTCCCTGCAGACGCAAAACAAAGGGCCGCACCAGCAACAGGAAGGTAACGAGACTGGAGACCGGATTACCTGGCAATCCGATGAAATGGGCGAAGCCTTGTGCCCGATGAACACGGCCGTAGGCAAACGGCTTGCCCGGCTTGATGGCCACCTGCCACAGTTGCAACTGCCCGAGGGCCTGGACCGCTGGCTTGACATGGTCTTCCTCACCGACGGAAACACCGCCGCTGGTGAGAATCAGGTCGTGGTGCTGCGCTGCCGACTCGAGCGCCCTCAGGGTCGACTGCCTGTCATCTGGCACGATGCCCAGATCGCTCACCTCACAGCCCAGTCGCCCAAGCAAGGCCCGCAGGAAAAAGCGATTGGAGTTGTAGATCGTGCCCGGCTTCATGGCCTCGGGGGCCACCTCGCCGGGCATGACCAACTCGTCGCCGGTGGACAGCAAAGCCACGCGGACCCTGCGGCTGACCGGCAGGCTCTCAAAGCCCACGCTGGCAGCCAGCCCCAGTTCGGCCGGCGACAAACGCCGCCCCCGCTGCAAGACGACCGCGCCGCGCGCCACATCCTCGCCGCGCCGCCGTATCCACTGACCGGCCACCGGCTGTGTGGCGACTTTGATGCGCCCATCGCCCAACACAGTGCAGTCTTCCTGCATGACGATCGCATCAGCCCCCGACGGAACGCCGGCTCCCGTAAAGATGCGAGCCACCGTGCCGCCCTGCAAGGCTTGGACCGGCGCCCCAGCCGCAATCCGCTGCGAGACCGGCAGTTCAAGGCCCGCCCGCAGATCGGCCAGCCGCAGGGCATAACCGTCCATCGAACTGTTGTCGTGCCCCGGCACATCAAGCGGCGAGACGAGGTCTTGGGCCAGGACGCGTCCGTCAGCCTCGAAGGTCGAGACCATCTGCTCGGGCAGCACGGGCTCCGCCCGGGCCAGCAAGTCGGCCAAGGCCTCGTCGAGAGGACGCAGGGGATTCTTTGAGGTCGGCGAATTCATGGTCTAAAACGAGCGGTGGGCGCCACCAGTCAAGCGCCTACGCCTCGATTTTGACTCAGACCGCCCTCAGGAGCCCACTTGCTCGGCCAGATAGGCCTTGACCTGCTGGGCATCGGCCGGCATGACCTTGACCCGCCGGGGCTTGTCCTCCAGGCCCTCGAACCCCGCCGGACGCTCTGGCAGTCGACCCAGGGCTTCCTCGATGGTTGCTGCAAACTTGATCGGCAGGGCGGTTTCGAGCACCAACATGGGGACCCCCGCCTGCAGATGTTCGCGTGCAACCTTCAGGCCGTCGGCGGTGTGTGTGTCGATCACAAGACCCAAACGCGTGTCGGTGTCGCGCAGAGTCGCCAGCCGGTTGGCATGGGTGCTCTTGCCACTGGCAAAGCCGTAGCGGCTGGCCGCCAGGGCAAACGCGGGGTGCGAGCCCAGATCGAAAAAGCCCTGCCGCCCCAGGGTGTCGGCAAACAGCGAACGGGTCACACCCGCATCCCGTCCGAGCAGGTCAAAAAGGAAACGCTCAAAATTGCTGGCCCTGGAAATATCCATCGATGGGCTCGAGGTTTCATGAGTATCGGCCGAGCCCCGTACCCGGTACAAGCCGGTGCGAAAAAATTCATCGAGCACATCGTTCTCGTTGGTGGCCACCACCAGCCTCGCAATCGGCAAGCCCATCATCCGCGCGACATGACCCGCGCAGACATTGCCAAAGTTACCTGAGGGCACGGTGAAGCTAACCGTCTGCGCATCCGAGTGCGTGGCCTGAAAGTAACCGGCAAAGTAGTAGACCACCTGGGCCAACAAGCGCGCCCAGTTGATCGAATTGACGGTGCCGATACGGAACTTGCGTTTGAACTCAAGGTCAGCCGAAACGGCTTTGACGATGTCCTGGCAGTCGTCAAACACTCCTTCGATGGCGATGTTATGAATATTTTCATCGAGCAGGCTGAACATCTGCGCCTGCTGAAACGGGCTCATACGGCCGTGCGGGCTGGTCATGAAAACGCGCACGCCTTTCTTGCCGCGCATGGCGTACTCAGCCGCACTGCCCGTATCGCCGCTGGTCGCGCCCAAAATATTGAGTTCCTCACCCCGGCGCGCAAGTTCGTATTCAAAGAGCTGGCCGAGCAGTTGCATGGCCATGTCCTTGAATGCCAGCGTAGGCCCGTTGGACAGCGCTTGCAGATACAGCCCATCCTCGAGTTTCTTCAGCGGCGTGATCTCGGGCGTACCAAACACCTGGGCGGTGTAAGTGCGCCTGCACAGGGCCAGCAGGTCGGCTTCAGGGATGTCGTCAATGTAAAGCTTGAGAATCTCGAAAGCCAGATCGGCATAACCACGCGTGGCCCAGACCCGCCGCAGGTCGCCCAAACGGGGACCGACCTGCGGATAACTCTCGGGCAGGTAGAGGCCGCCATCGGGCGCCAGACCTTCAAGCAGGATTTCGCAAAAGCGCCTGCGATCCGGGTGCCCGCGAGTGGACAGATAGCGCATCAGGCCAGCTCCTCCTTACGGATGCGGGTGATCGGCGCAAGCACACTGGGCAGGGCCTGCATCTTGGTCATGGCCTCGTTCATATGCTGCTCGGGGCAATCATGGGTCAGGATGATCAGGTCGGTCTGATTCGAGCCCTCGCCACCGACTTCATCGGCTTCGCGCTGCAGCACTGCATCGATGCTGATACCCGCCTCGGCCAGGAGACCCGTCACGCGGGCCAGCACGCCGGCCTCGTCGGCCACGCGCAAACGCAGGTAGTAGCTGGTGCAGACCGCGCCCATGGGAAGCACCGGCAACGCACTCATGGCCCCGGGCTGAAAGGCCAGATGCGGCACTCGGTTGAGCGGGTCGACCGTGTGCAAGCGCGCCACATCCACCAGGTCGGCAATCACCGCGCTGGCCGTCGGCTCGCTGCCAGCCCCCTTGCCGTAGTACAGCGTGGTGCCCACCGCATCCCCCTGCACCACGACTGCGTTCATGGCGCCCTCGACATTTGCAATCAGACGCTTGGCCGGTACCAGGGCCGGATGCACGCGCAACTCAATGCCGCCGGCAGCCCGTTTGGTGATGCCAAGCAATTTGATGCGATAACCGAGCTGCTCGGCGTAACGGATGTCCTGCGCCTCCAGCCGGGTGATGCCTTCAATATGGGCCTTATCGAACTGCACCGGTATCCCGAAAGCAATGGCCGACATCAGGGTGACCTTGTGCGCCGCATCCACGCCCTCGATGTCAAAGGTCGGATCGGCCTCGGCATACCCGAGCCGCTGCGCCTCCTTGAGTACCGCATCAAAACCCAGGCCCTTGCTGCGCATCTCCGAGAGAATGAAATTGGTGGTGCCATTGATGATGCCAGCGATCCACTCAATCCGATTGGCCGTCAGCCCTTCGCGCAAGGCCTTGATGATGGGAATACCCCCAGCGACCGCCGCCTCGAAGGCCACCATCACGCCCCGGCTCGATGCGGCGGCAAAAATCTCCGTGCCATGCACTGCCAGCAAGGCCTTGTTGGCCGTCACCACATGCTTGCCCGCCGCGATGGCCTCCAGCACCAGTTGCCGGGCCACACCGTAACCACCGATCAGTTCAATCACGATGTCAACCTGCGGGTCGGCAATCACAGCACGCGCGTCGCCGACCACCTTCACCGAGGGCCCCACCAGGCGACTCGCACGCTCGACATCGAGATCGGCCACCACGGTCAACTCAATGCCACGCCCGGCACGGCGCACGATCTCTTCCTGGTTGCGCTCGAGGACGGTGTAAACGCCGGTGCCGACGGTGCCAATACCCAGCAATCCGACGCGGACGGGGGCCAAAATGTTCTTGCTCATGGTGGGGTCCAGAATAGGAAGTCTGCGGCCACGCCGCAGGTCAAGCGCGTGATGTCTCAGCCGGCAACCGTCACTGCAGCGCCGATACCGTGCCGCTTACGCCAGCCTTCAAGGAAGCGGGCCATTCGACCGATAGCCTCACGCAGATCATCTTCGTGCGGCAGGAAAACGATGCGGAAGTGGTCCGGGGCGGGCCAATTAAAGCCAGTGCCCTGGACCAGCATCACCCGGGTTTCCTCGAGCAATTCAAGAAAGAACTGACGGTCATCGTCGATCGGGTAAACCGCCGGATCCAGGCGAGGAAACATGTACAGGGCCGCGCTGGGCTTGACACAGCTGACCCCGGGTATGGCGGTGATGAGCTCGTGGGCCAAGTCGCGCTGTCGGCGCAGGCGGCCGCCTGGCCCCACCAACTCGCCTATGCTCTGATAGCCTCCGAGCGCTGTTTGTATGGCCCACTGGCCCGGCACGTTAGAGCACAGGCGCATGTTGGAGAGCATGTTCAGGCCCTCGATGTAATCAGCCGCCGCCTTCTTGTCACCCGAAATCACCATCCAGCCCGCACGGTATCCGCAGGAGCGGTAGCTCTTGGACAGAGAATTGAATGTCAAGGTCAACACATCCTGCGACAAGGTTGCGATCGGCACATGGCTGGCGCCGTCGTAGATCACCTTGTCATACACCTCATCGGCAAAAATAACCAGCTGATGCTCGCGCGCAATGGCCACGATTTGTTCGAGCAAGGCCCGCGAATACAGGGCACCCGTGGGATTGTTCGGGTTGATCACCACGATACCCTTGGTTCGCGCCGTGATCTTGGCCCGGATATCGGCCACATCGGGCATCCAGTCC
>Ga0194116_10006818_pt1 | contig 12030 bp, 14 predicted proteins | sample TA2MahsurfametaG_4_FD_148617 | JGI IMG/M metagenome (GOLD analysis project Ga0194116, IMG submission 148617) | Freshwater microbial communities from Lake Tanganyika, Tanzania - TA2015008 Mahale S9 surface | ecosystem: Environmental > Aquatic > Freshwater > Lake | place: Tanzania: Lake... | reverse complement strand
CATCAATTATCGATAATATCTCATTTAAAAAGGATGCAGAAAAAAGGTGCTCTTTGATGCTTTTTAGTTTTTCTATGCCAACTCCCTGCTGTCTTAGCGTATACAAAACCCTCAGCCAACATAGTTCTATAAAGCTATACTTGTTCCAGAACTTGCTACCTGAGTCAATTTTAGTACGGTAAGGTAAGAGCCCGAGTTTTTTCCATTTAAACAACTGCTGCCGCTCGATTCCGATTTCAGCTTTTGTTATGGTCAAATTACGCTTTGAAAAAACACTGATGTACTTGATAAAACTGGTTTGGTCCGTTTCAAGCAACTCTACGTAGCGGTTGTAATTAAATCCTTTACCTATATCGATTGCCCCCATTTGTCCCTTTATAGGGACGAATATAGAATATAAGTTTAAATATTATGATAATTATTATTATATATCGGAATAATAATTGTAAGGTTTGTATAATCAAAAATGAATTATAATATATTGATTTTTAATTATTTAAAATTTGATACTGCAATTATTTATAATAAAAAATCTTTTCATATGAATAATTTTTGTATCTTTATAGTTCACTTTAATTCACAAGGTGATGCAAGTGACTGCTATCAATAATAAACGGGAGCCCAACTTACTAGACACTTTGATAACCATAAATGAAACAAAATGATTGGTGAGGTAATATCATTCAGAGTAGGACATGAACAACATGACGAAATTTTAGCCGAATGTGACAGGCTGGGCATAACTAAAACAGAGTATATGCAACGAAAGCTAAGTACCGCTAAACACTTTGACAGAACAATTCGAACGATAAAAGGCCAGATCAAAACTGCCCTACGGTCACTCAATTTATCTGATAATCCGAACGCAGCAATAAGACGTTTAGAAGAGCTACTTGATTGGCTAGAATAAAAAAATGAGCTATGATCGACAAAAGAAACTCGGATAACTCCGAATTATTGAAAGCCTACTTTGAACCACTAATAAGAGAAATGGTGGACGAAAAAGTGAACGAAAGGCTTGCTCAAATCAGGTTAAAAACAGAACCAGAGAGGCCTATCTTAATTGAAGAGGCGGCAAAAATGTTGGGTTATAGCGTAAGCCACATTTATACGCTGTGTAAGCAAAATAAGATCCCCTTTGTCAAAAAAGGGCGTTGGTTACATTTCTACGTATCTAAGCTGAATGAATGGTTAGAAGAGGACAGGGTGGTTTAGAAAATGGGTTTCGTGGAATCTACAAATTGCTTAAATCCCTAGGTCGTAACTAAAAATTAAGAGTAATTACCTTCAATTTGTGCTTTTTGTTGGATTTTATTCCGCCGATTGATAGTTTTTGTTTTATCAGTTCCATCATAATCAATGATCGGATTAAATTGAGAAACAGCAGAAACCGGTTAAATTAATCAGTCATTTTGATAACTCATGTAATATCGACACAATCGAATGACAGTTTGCTGGACCTGATTTTTACATTATGCAATAAGGTTGTACTCCCCGTACAAGGCCAACACACTCGATTACAAACGAATAGAAAATTGCAAATTGTTCACAAAACTAAAAAAACTCTTATCCCAGGCTCAGGTCTACACAAGACAGCACACTTCATTTTGCCCAACAGCGCCAAATCCAACTCACCACCCGACAAATGGAAAAGTGAAAATCGGATGCACCATTTAGTCATTTATCGAGAAACAAATTTTACATTTGCCAATATTTGTCAAGTCAAATGAAAGCATATTGAAAACTATTGGGACAACATTACGAGAATTAAGAGACGCAAAAGGTCTATTGCTAAGAGAAGTTGGAGCAAAACTTTCCGCTTGATCAACAATCTTGAGTAAAATCGAGCAAGACAAACGCATGCCGACAAAAGAGCAAGTGAAATCGCTTGCGAACTTTTATAAAGACCAAAAGAATGAAGTAATAATAGCTTGGCTTTCAGACAAGTTATATTATGAAGTTCAAAATGAAGACCTTGCTTTAGTAGCAATGCAAGTAGCAGAAGAAAAAATTAAACACAATAAAAAAAATGATTAGCACAAAACCATCTACATATAAACTTTCGAAGAAGTTATTGACTTTAGTCGAAGAACCTCAAAAAATTCTTTTTGAAAGAGATTTTATTGGAATAAAATACAACCAAAGAATTTATAATGTAAACAACCACTTAGAAATAATTGCTAACAGTAAAATAAATGCCATAGGCTTATTTTCTGGTGCAGGTGGAATAGATATTGGGACTCAATTAGCAGGTGTAAAAGTAATTTCCAGTTTAGATTTTGATAAAGACTCTGTAGCAACTATGAGAGCAAATAAATATTTTTCTAGTACAGTTCACTTACATAAAGACATAAAAAATATCACCGGCAATGAATACAAAACAATAATAAAAACTAATAACCCTGATAAATTAATTCTGATTGGAGGGCCTCCTTGTCAACCTTTCTCAAAGGCTGGTTACTGGAGAACTCATGAAAATAGGCTGGGTGCAAGCGACCCAAGAAATATGATAGGAAATTATTTAAGGCTAATTAGCGAGGTTAAACCAAACGGATTTGTTCTTGAAAATGTTGAAAGTATTTTACACCCAAAAAATATTCATGCTGTTGAGGACTTAATCATTGCAATTGAAAAATTAGGCTACAATTATAAAATATGTAAAGTAAATGCAATTGAATTTGGCATACCCCAAAAAAGGAAACGAGTATTTATAGTGGCGTCTAAAAAAATGTTTAAAACAGAATTGATAAAAACACACGGCTCCGAAAAAGAAATAAAATCAAATCCAACATTAAAACCATACGAAAGGGTAATTGACTGGATAGGTAAATATGATAATATTAAATATTCTGATGATTATGATTCTACAGAAGGAAAATATTTTGAAGACCTATTGGCTGTTCCTCCAGGTGGCAACTATATTGCCTTAACAGAACGAAAGGGATATTCGCAGCCCAAATTTATTGCAGGTACGAGATATTGGACTTTTCTTCTTAAGCTGCATCCTCTACAACCATCATGGACAATAATATCATCGCCCGGTCACTGGGAAGGGCCATTTCATTGGAATTCAAGAAGACTAAGAATAAAAGAAATTGCAGCAATCCAAACATTCCCTGAAGATTATCATTTTGTAGGAAGCCGAAGATCAATTCATAAGCAAATAGGAAATGCTGTGCCTCCTTTGCTTGGTAAAAAAATAATTGAATACTTAACTTTTAATATTTAATGAAAAACCATACGGTTATAAGCTTATATGCAGGTTGCGGAGGTTTAGACCTAGGCTTTAAGAAAGCTGGATTTAGGACTGAAGTAGCTACCGATAATTGGAACAAAGCTTGCGAAACACTTGCTGAAAATAAAATCGCAGGCAAAGTAATATATGACGATATTAGAAATCTATCCTTTAAAAAGTATAAAGGTAAAATAGATATAATAATTGGAGGACCGCCTTGTCCACCATATAGTCAAACTAGGCATTATCTAACTGAAAAAAAGAAAGGACTTGAAGATGAAGGCGCTGGTTTTGCAGTTCCTGAATATTTCAGAGTAATAAAAGAAGTAAATCCAAAAATTTTTCTATTTGAAAATGTTGACGGTTTCATATTTAAAACACATCAAGAAGCTTTAAATTTTCTCATAGAAAAATCTAAAAATCTAGGATACAATATAACATACAAGGTAATAAATACTGCAAACTATGGCGTACCTCAGACTAGAAAAAGATTTATTTGTGTTGGAGTTAAAAAATCACTAGGAGTTTTTACTTTTCCTGAGGAAACACATAGCGAGAAAGGTTCAAATAAAAAAATTCCCTGGGTAACATGTAAAGATGTCTTAGCTGATCTTGATTTTACTTTACCAGAAGAAAAAAAGCAAAAACCAGGTTCAAAGGACTATAAATTATTGAAATTAATTCCTCCTGGTGATAATTATCTCTACTTTACTGAAAAAAGAGGATATAAAAATCCACTATTCAAGTGGAAATCAAGGTATTGGACTTTTTTATTGAAACTATCTCCAAGTCGCCCATCATGGACAATACAAGCGAGCTTTTCAAATAATCAAGGTCCCTTTCATTGGCGTAACAGATTTTTAAGAATTGAAGAAATTAAAAGACTGCAAACTTTTGAAGACAACTATAAATTAATTGGCGATTTTAAAGAACAATGGAGACAAATTGGTAATGCTGTACCGCCTAAAATAGCTGAAGCATTTGCAAAAGAAATTTATATTCAGTATTTTTCCTGAGATAATTTTGACTTCAACTTATTTAAAATCCTAAAAATGGCTGCATCTAAAGCATCTCCAGAAATAAATTATAATGGTAATATAGTAACAAAGGTTTTGGAACAATCGAAAAAAAGTCTTGAGATAGTATTAGATACATTAAATCAAAATTGTTGGGAGGCGAAACATATTCCCAGCGACACAGAGTATTATTCAATTCAACTCAAACATGCCATTGTTGATATTACATACACTCTTAAAATATATTTAGCTAACTTAAAATTTGATGTTGACCCAAGTCGGTACGAATTTAAGAACATTAATTTGTCATTAAGAAAAAATGACCCAGTTGAAATAAGCAGAAAAGATGACCCAAATACATTAACGTTAATATTAGGAGTTTATGTTTTTAAAGAAGATGATAACTATAAAGATGCAATTTTAGTTGGATTTCCAATAAATAAAGAACAAAAATTTATTGGCGGAAACCCTTCGTTAAGAGTAAAATACTATCTACTCCAAAAAGCAAAAATATTTGGATTTGCACAATGGAAAAACACTTCTGCACATTTATTTTGTGCGTTTAGACCTGAATTCATTTTTCATTACTTGTTTGAAAAGAATTCATTGAAGCTTGACAATTTAGCTGAAAAGTATTTGAAAGAAACAATTATTCCAAATTGTAAAAGTAATCAACTTGATAAAATAGAAAACAAATTACATAATCCGCTTTCAGAACTTACAAAACGAAATAAATTTAATCAAGAGCCAAGAAATAAAATTTTTTATGGAGCACCAGGTACAGGAAAAAGCTTCAAATTGAGACAAAAAGTTCTAAAAGAATTACAATTCCCTGAAGAAAATATAATACGTGTAACCTTCCACCCCTCTTATACATACCAACAATTTGTTGGTTCATATAAGCCATCCCCGATTTATAAGGAATTTGATGATAGTATTTATAGATTACATGATAGTAGTAAAGATAATATTTTAACAGCTCCTCATAATAAGGAGCCAATAATAGATTATTCATTCGTACCTGGTCCTCTTTTAGAGTTACTAGTAAAAGCATTTTTAAATAATCAAAATAATTACATATTAATTATCGAAGAAATAAATAGAGCAAACGTAGCTGCCGTATTTGGCGATGTATTTCAATTATTGGACAGAAAAGCAGATGGTTCTAGTGAGTATTATATTTCTCTTAGTAAAGAAGCTAAAAACTTTCTTAAAAATAGTGGCATAGATACTGAATATATAAAAAAAACAATCTTGCCTAGTAATTTATTTATTTGGGCAACAATGAATAATGCTGATCAAGGTGTTATGCCATTAGACTCTGCATTCAAAAGAAGATGGACTTTTGAATATATAGGCATTGATGATGCCGAAAAAGAGGATGAGGAAAAGTGGAAAACGGAGAAATTGGATGAGAGGCTGATAAAATTTAGGAACAATTGCTATAATTGGAATAAATTTAGAAAAGCTGTAAACAAGAAACTAAAAGAAAATGACATACATGAAGACAAGTTTCTAGGGTTTTTTTACATGAATGAAACTGAATTAAAAGACAGGGAATCAATTAAAAATAAATTGCTTTTGTACCTACGTGAAGATGTACTAAGACATAAGTCTGATGTACTGTTTCAAAAAGAAAAAGGTATAAATACATTTAGTGATATTGTCTGCGCATACGATGATAATAAAAATTTTAGTGATGAAGATATTCTTGATATCGAATGGGGAGAAACATCAAAAATTGAATGCCCAGGCGAATCAAAAATTGAAGATGAGGAAAGTGAAGAAGATACTAAAAGTTTACCAAAAGAAATATTAGCATCTGAAAAGTTACAAACTGATGCTGAGAGAGCTGAAATTGAAATAAAAAAAAAGGAGTCAATATATAAAACAATTAAACAACTTGGCGATAATAATATAGAAACGATAAAAATTGGCTCTTTAGAAGTTTTTACGCTTGAAAATTCTGAGAAATTTTGTAAAAAAATATCAAAGCTTTATGGAGATAATAATTACTGGTTCGGTATTACCCCAAATGTTTTAAGAACTATGGAAATGGAAAATGTTAATTACTTTATTTTCATTTTGAACGAAGTAGGTTTTGTTAAGTACCCATTAGCTGATTTGATCTCAAACATAAATAATTTTGGAACTACAAAAAATAAAGAAAATCCAAATTTAATACAACACTATCAAATAACAATTAAGTACAACAAACCAGATATAAGTTTTTATGGAAAGGAGGGTTTCTCAAAAAATATATCGGATTTTTTTACAGAATTTTCAATTAACCCAAGTTGAAATTTAATTTAGAAAATATTACATTTTTATGCGAGAAAGAAAAATACTCAAAAGAGGAACTTATAATTAGTTTTAATTATACAAATATTGATAAAATAATTATAAGTTTAATTGAAAGTAAATATTTAGAATCGAATTCAAAATTACATTACTGTTTTAATTATGTTGGGATTATATCCATAGACAATAATTTAGTTTGCGTTTTTCCAAAATATTTCAATGACAAAGACTTAAATGGCCATTTGAAGGAAGAATTTTTTAAAGAATTTAAGCAAATTATAAAGGTTTTAAAAAAATATTCAAAACATCATGAAACTCCAATTGGAAATTTTGATTTTGAAATAAAAGACTTGTTTAATAGTGAACTGTTACTAGCTGATGAGATTATTAAAGATTATGTAGAGTTCGGAATATATACAAAAGAATCTTCCCAGTTGGTACCCGATGGTGAAGGACTTATTAATTGGGATGCAACTTTGAATTCAATTGACCCCGTATTTTCAAAAAGAAGTCCACTTTATTATCAATTTCTTTCTGACAATAACTGTATTGAGGAAGAATATGTCATTACTCAACTACACCGATTTGTTGTAAATTACTGTATAAATAACTATGCATACATTCTAGACTATAATCTAACTTCCGATTTAGACCCCCTTGAAAATATTTATGAAATCGGAGATGAGTTTTTTTTGAAAAACCTAATAACTAGAGAATTAAAGGAAACATTTATCGACCGTAATATTCGGCTTTTAAGAATGTTAAATAGCTTTATTGATAAGAAGTATAATCAAAGAAAAGGTAGCGACTTAGTTTTATATGGAACGTTAGCTTATTATGCTGTGTGGGAAAAGACATGTTCTTATACATTTAATAATAAATTGAGCTATAAATTTATTGAAAACATAATAACTAATCTTAGTGTTAGTGACAAAATTAAATTTGACGGAAAAACATTTAAAGAGATCATACCACAACCACTTTGGAAAGAAATTGATTCTGGCAAAGAAAAGGAGGTTAAAGGGACATTAATACCAGATATTGTTTCAATAATTAATCATTTGCATCAGAGTGAAATAGACAAAACAAAAATTAAAGCATTTTTCGTACTAGATCCAAAGTATTACGATATGGTTATGGAATTAAATGATGAAGGAGATTTGAGCGTAAAACAAAATCCAGGGATTGGTGATATTACAAAACAAATCTTATATGAGCATATCTTTAAAGACAATTTTAAAAGCTATTATGATACACTATATAATATTTTGTTATTCCCAAAGCCTGATTTAAAAGACGATATGTGCAATGACATTTTTTTTAAAGTTTTAGGTAAAGTCACTTTTAGTCTTGAAATATTTAAAAATAATATTGTATGGTTGGTAGGGATAGATCCAAAAGCAGTTTACTCGTCATATTTGAAAAATGATTTTTTTGGAGAAAAAGAACTAATCAACATTGCTAAGACAATTGATTTGTATTAATTCTTGAAATTTTACATACACCTAAAAAAATACAAAAAAAAGATAACTTTTACAAATTATAATTACTAAAAGTAGCATCAAAAAGTGAGGATAAAGCTGTTAATTAAGTACCCCCTTAATAAGACTTTTTTAGTAGAAAAACAGTTTTCTGCATAGAAATCAACGCCTTTCCTCATCAGTAACAAACAAGCTAAAAATTATTGAGGCGTGAGTTGTTATTAATTATATCTCAACCGGCGGAAAATAGATCTTCCCCCAGTCACTTTCAGGGTACTGAATCATTAATTCAATCACCACAGGTAATAAAGCTAACAATATATTACCCCCATCTCGTACTTATGCCCGATTTACCTGGCTTTTAAATGTAGCTCCGCCATGAATCAGCTGATTGCGCAGCACATATAAACGGTCTAGCACTATACGTAATAGATACTGTACATTTTTATTTGAAAGCGCTTGATTAGCATCTACAATTGATTGCCGAAATCCCTTTTCCCAGTTACGACATTCACCACGCATACTATCCCAAAAAGGCCCGTAAACAAACTTATTTTCAACTAATAAGCGAACAGGTCCCGAAAATTTATTCCAAAGAATATTATGCAATCGCGACTCATGATCACAAGCAGCAAGACGGTCTACAAAATCTGCAAAACGCTCTCGTTCTTGCATCAGTTCAAAATAGACCTCGTCCATGGCATAAAGACCATTCATCGAAATCCATAAACAAATAAGCCGTAAATCTGGGACTTTTTCTTGCTCCTCCGCAGCTCTAAGCCAACTAATCGCGCGGTGCAATCGAATAGCATGCGATTGAGATATCTTAGGTTGATGGGATTTGAGTTTGCGTTTTAGGCCAGCTGATATCATAAAAATTCAGTGTTGTTTAAATTTATTCATTTTACGATAACATTCATTAAATTGAATTTAATTATTTAAAGACGAATAAAATATATGAAAAATATAATCATAGCCTCTCTTATATTAGTTTTTACGTCGAGTTCTCTTTTTGCTCAAAGACTAAAAAATAGTAGCGGCACTACTATTGGATATATTGAAAATGGGAGAGTTAAAAGTAGTAATGGGTCCACAATTGGTTATATCGAAGATGGACGAGTAAAAAATAGTAGCGGCACTATTATTGGTTATTTTGATACAAATCGCATTCGAAATAGTAGTGGGACTACAATCGGATACTTTGAAGATAATCGAGTCAAAAATGCAAGTGGCTCTACAATTGGTTACGTTGAAGACGGAAGAGTTAAGTCCACTTCAGGATCTACTTTTGGCTATTTCGAGGGGGTAAGACGTGTTGAAGCAGTGCTTTATTTTTTCTTCTTTTTTTACTAGGCCTTCCAGATTATTAAAACTAGTAATGCGATAATTAGTAATACGATTAACCCAAAAAGAGAAAAACAGCCAGACTGAAGTGTATCAGTAAAACTATCCCCTTTTTTTCTCACAAATAAACCCACAATTAGACCTAATAATAATAAACCAATTAGAAACTCCATAGATGCAATTTTTTAAATTTAACCCTAATTGAATTTATAAAAAATCTCAAAAATATTAAAGCGATTACACAGATTTTTTAATTCAATGCTTGCCTTTTCCCCCTACTGCATCTCATATTTGTCGTTTTTCCAAGAAAGCAATAAGTGCTTTAAAATCTCTATCATCTAAAATAGCATCTAGGTACTTGCGCTCCTCATCTTTTCTTTGATTTAAATCCATAATTCTTTTACAAGCTGCCCATGCGTAAGCAAGATTCAAGATTTTACTTCTGGAAAGTCCAATTTTGTCGCCTTTAATAACAGTATATGCTAAAATTGAGTTGTAATTTCTATTAGTCTTTACCGAGTCAATGATTTCTTCTATCAGAGGGTGCTCCTTTGTGTTAATGCAGTTATTTAATTGTCCAAATATGGTGTTAGTGATAAATAGAGCAAAGACCAGGCCTAAAAGTTTCTTTGAGTTATTTTTGTTCATAGAGGGATAGTTTATAACAAAACGTGTAAGATTCTAAACTTGCTTTTTGAATTATTCAGCAAACCATACGTTTACAAGGCCGTGGTGAATTCCAACTCCCATCTTTGTAAAACGTGTATTCCACCCTTTTTCCAAAATACAATCCCTATGCCCTTTAGAGTCTATCCAACCCTTTAATACCTCTTCTGGATCTATAGGTGTTGTTTTGGGGTCATACATAAAAGAAATCTCATATCCCCTAGCATTCATACCAATAAGTTCTTTTGGCTTATCCCACATTATAGCCCAATCAGCCTGTTTATCACCTGCTGGTATACAACCACCCCTCCAACGCTTGGATTTAGACCAGCTGTGTAAGGAACAGGCTTTGTCATCAAAGCTGTAATTCTCAAATTGGTCTACAGCATGTATATAGGCTACAAGAGATAGGGAATCTGAGTACTTTAAAGCTGTTTTGCCATTTTTAACCCTGTAAGTATTTATCATTTCAAACAGGTCTAGGTTTTTAGAATCAGTAGCTCCAATAAATCCAAGGAAAGACCAATAAATAAAGACAAGCAAGTTCATAGGTTATTATTTAAGGTGATAGAATAAAAAAGCCAAGGGTCTGTCTTAGTTCCACTAAAAGATCTTACGAGTGTACCTGCATTATGTCTTGCTACACTTACAATTGCTCTTAACCTCTTTTCTTTTTCAATAATACCAGCACTTGATAACTCTTCAGCGATATCTATGGTAAACGCTATGGGAGTTGTAATTCTTAAGATGCTGATTGTTAATGTTTCTTTATAGTTTGGAAAAGCTGTAATAAGCTTGGACTCCTCAATCTTTGGAAGGTGCTTTTGTATAGCAGGGTTTTTAATAAACTCCTTGACGCTTTCAAGCTTTTCCCTCAAAACTGGGACTCTTATGTCAATTAAGAAGACAGCAGGATAAAACAGAACCCTATCCTTTGTTTTACTAATCATTTCGGCATAGATATTGCCTTGGGATACTAGCTTATCGATCCAGGCTCTATGTAAAGGGCTAGATAGCTGGTCAAGGTTTAAATAATGCTGAAATATGGCTCCTTCGAGCTTTTTACCGAAAGACCTCCCAATTGCCTTGTCTTGATAATACTCCTCAACAGATGCTCCCGTCTCTGTTTGTTCAACAGTCATAATAGGTTGTCCGTTGAATTCATAGTCGGCGATTTCTTTATTGCCAATGCTTTTACGACTTTCTGGATTCAGTATTCCGTATCCTAGGTATTGCGGAAACCTTAAAATGCTCTCATTCATAGCGTTGTTTTTTAAGATGAATAGGTATAATCCCAAGTCTCTCCAACAGCAGTTATAGGTTCTGTTAGGCTCAGGATTATTTTGTCTTCAATAAAAATTGGGGATTTGCCAAAGCGCTTTGTAAAAGCTATATGAAGTGCATAGTAAGACACGGCTTGAGCATGTGATCCAACAATACCAACTTTCCAAGCACTGTTATAGGTATCTATTAATGTTGTGTTATTCATTTTATTATAATTCACAAGCATTTCTTGTGCAAACGCTCTATCCCCAGGTCGTTCTAGTAGCATGTACTGTAACTTATTTGGCATGGCGTGGTGTTTTAATAGTAATGATTGTATCATCTAAAGAGATTTTATTTTTTTCTGCAAATCCTGGATTTGCAAGAATTACAAAGCTGAGTCCTGTAAACCCTTGTATATGATTGCCTGTGACTTGTTGGGGTTTTAGCCAAAATACTCCTACTACATTGTTTGTATCGGCTTCAACGAGTATCTGTTCAATTGGAGTTATGTAGTTCTGAAGTGTAAAACTCTGAATAGTAGGGTTGTCAAATAGCAGCACTAGTGGCTTTTGGAGCTCTTTTGCAGTGCGATAGCATGCTGATTGAAATATCTCTATTTCAGAGGCTGCCAGCTCGACCTCAATTTTTGTTACTCTAGTCTTACGCTTGATTGTAATCTCTGCATTCCTTGTAAATGGAATTGGCAGATGTGTGGTTGGTT